>ERZ1034969.3-NODE-3-length-277184-cov-19.069531_pt1 | contig 277184 bp, 223 predicted proteins | sample MGYA00520624_ERZ1034969 | MGnify/ENA primary metagenome ERZ1034969 (study PRJEB33766, sample SAMN09781776) | gut metagenome | biome: gut microbiome | host: Homo sapiens | place: Madagascar | study: EMG produced TPA metagenomics assembly of the PRJNA485056 data set...
CGACCTGCTGATCCGTAGTCAGCTGCTCTAATCCGCTGGGCTACTCGCGCAACGTTGTCTTGTTTTCGGCAACTCGAATAAGATACACCCAAATGAACTCCAGGCAAAATCTCGGCGTGTCGCAGGAGTTTTCGGCCTTACGCCTCACGTAGACGAGGAATTTTCTGCGTCGATACCTTGAGTAGTTTCGGAGTGCCCGATCCGGTGACTGCGGCTTCGTCGACGACCACCTCTTCGACGCCTTCCATGCTGGGAAGACGGAACATGGTGTCCTCCAGCGTCTTCTCAATAATCGAACGCAATCCACGTGCGCCCGTACCCCGCCGAATCGACGTCGCCGCAATCTGCCGTATCGCCCCTTCGGTAAAGGTCAATGTCACCCCATCGACGGCGAATAGCTTCTGGTACTGCTTGACCAGCGCGTTTTCCGGTTCGACGAGGATTCGGGCCAAATCGTCTTCGGTAAGTTCCTCAAGCACGCTGACTACCGGCAGACGTCCGATGAACTCCGGCAATAATCCGAAATCAGCCAGATCATCGGAGGAGACCTGCGCAAGCAGCTCACGCTTGGGAACCTCATGGTCATGCCAGGCCGCACCGAAACCGCTTTCCCTGGCGCCCAACCGTTGCGCCACGATGTCGGCGAGTCCCACGAACGCGCCACCGCAGATGAACAGTATGTCGCGGGTGTCGATCTGCACGGTTTCCATTTCACGATGCTTGCGGGTCCCTTCCACCGGCACGGAGGCGACGGTGCCTTCAAGGATCTTGAGCAGCGCCTGCTGCACGCCCTCGCCGGACACGTCACGCGTGATGGAGGTGTTTTCGCCGCTTTTACGGGCGATCTTGTCGATTTCGTCGATATATACGATGCCCTGCTGCGCACGCGCCACATCCCCGTCAGCAGCCTGGATGAGGCGCTGCAGCACGGTTTCGACGTCATCGCCCACATATCCTGCCTCGGTGAGTGTGGTGGCGTCCGCTATGACGAACGGCACGTTCATCACATGGGCCAGCGTCTGCGCGAGATATGTTTTGCCCACGCCGGTCGGCCCGAGTAGCAGGATGTTCGATTTCGCCACTTGCACGCCCTCGAACGAATCGTCATGTCCATGCATCCGTTCCTTGCCGATTCGCGACGACTCGCGCATTTCCATGTTGACGCGCTTGTAATGGTTGTACACCGCCACTGAAAGTGTCTTTTTGGCGGACTCCTGGCCTATGACGTGATTGTCGAGGTAGGCGCTGATCTGTGCCGGCTTGGGCAGTTGCAGGATATTGAGCTGGGCGTCCTTGTCCCGTTCCTCGGAAATGATGTCAACACACAATTCAATGCATTCGTCGCAGATGGCCGCGCCCGAACCGGTGACCAGTTTACGCACCTGGTTCTCGGACTTGCCGCAGAACGTGCATCTCGGCACCGCATCGTTGTAGCTGACCACGCGTCCCATTCGCAACCTCTTCGTTTCACATATCTACCGTTTAGAAAACACAATACCCCTGCCGCGACCCGGCAGGGGTATTGCATTTGTGAAGATATCATTCCACCGCAGGCTCAGCTGCGATGTTCCAGCACCTCGTCAACGATGCCGTATTCCTTGGCCTCCTGGGCCGTCAGGAACGTGTCCACTTCGATGTCCTTGCGGATCTTCTCGATGTCACGACCGGTATGCTTGGCCAGCGTGTTCTCCAGCCATTCACGCATACGCAGCATCTCCTTGGCCTGGATTTCAATCTCCGTGGCCTTGCCGAAGCCCTGGTCGATGGCCGGCTGGTGGATGAGCACGCGGGCGTTCGGCAGCATCAGACGTTTGCCTTTGGCGCCGGCGGCCAGCAGGATGGCCGCGGCGGAAGCGGCCTGGCCGAGGCATACGGTCTGCACGTCCGGCTTGATGTACTGCATGGTGTCGTAGATGGCGGTCATGGCCGTCATGGAACCGCCCGGCGAATTGATGTACATCATCACGTCACGGTTCGGATCCTGGCTTTCCAAAACCAGCAGCTGGGCCATGATGTCATCGGCGGAGGTGTCGTCCACCTGCACGCCCATGAAGATGATGCGATCCTCGAACAGGCGGGTGTACGGATCCTGCCTCTTGTATCCGTACGGGGTCTTTTCCTCGAACTGCGGCAGAACGTAACGGTTCTGCGGTGCGAACGCGGCCTCACGCGCCGCAGCCCCCTGGAAGCCGACCACACCGGTCGGTCCGGCCAGACGTTCGGCGCGGGCTACAAACTGTGTTTCTTCGCTTGCCATGGTCACTCTCCCTTGGTGGCGCTCATCGTGTCATGGGTGGAAACGAGCTTGTCCACGAAGCCGTACTCCAACGCCTCCTGGGCGGTGAACCAGTGGTCATACTCGTTGTCGCGGTAGATCTCCTCGACGGTGTGTCCGGTCTGCTCGGCAGTCAGCTCGCTCATGGTCTTCTTCATGTCCATGATCAGTTCGGCGTTGATGCGAACATCGGTGGCGGTGCCGCCGATGCCGCCGGACGGCTGGTGCATCAGCACACGGGCGTGCGAGGTCAGGAAGCGCTTGCCCTTGGTTCCGGAGCTCAGCAGGAACTGGCCCATGGAGGCGCACATGCCCAATCCCACGGTGGCCACGTCAGGCTCGATGAGCTGCATGGTGTCGTAGATGGCCATGCCCGCGGTGATGGAGCCGCCCGGGGAATTGATGTACAGCCAGATGTCCTTTTTCGGATCCTCGGCGGCCAGCATCAGCATCTGCGCGCAAATGCGGTTGGCCATCTCGTCCTTGACTTCCTCGCCCATCCAGATGATGCGGTCCTTGAGCAGGCGGTTGAAAATCGGATCGGTGGGTCCTGCCGGCATGTCTTCGCCAGCCATGACGGGCAGGGGTGCACTAAGGTTGCTCACCTTGTCTCCTTTTCCAGTGTTCTCTATAGTTTCACAGCCTACCGCTTCGAAGCGACGGGGAACAAAATTGCGCCCACAGTGGAGAAGCCGACGGCGAAAACACGGTTATTTGCGTTTCGCGCTGATGCGGAAGGCGGTAATCAGGCAGCAGATTGCAACGACGACAATCACGATCATGACGGTGAACGTCCAACTGCCGCCAACCGCCGTGGCATGGCTGAATGCCTCGGTTCCTTCCTTGCCTGCGCCGGCCTGGGCCACGGACAGCACCGTGGAGAACAGCGCGGTTCCGGCTGCGCCACCGAACTGCAGGCAGGTGTTGAACACGGCGTTGCCATCCGGCATGAATTGCGGCGCAATGCTGCGCAACGCATTGGTCATGATGTTGGAGAAGCCAAGCGCATAGCCAAGTCCGAAGATGAAGTAGAAACCGGCAAGCGTGGCCGGCGTCAGCCGCATGGAGAAGACCAGCAGCAGGATCGGGCCGCAGATCGCCAGGAAGAACGCGCCCAGAATCGGGCGGACAGGGCCGAAACGGTCGTACAGCGTGCCGCCGATCGGTGCGAAGAAAGCGCCGATCAACGCGCCCGGCAGCACCAGCGCGCCTGCCAGGAACGCGTTCGTTCCCAGGGAAAGCTGGGCAAGATTGGTGATCACATAGCCGAAGCCGATGCCGACGATTGGCAGCAGCATGTAGGCGATCAGATGCAGCAGCACCATCGGATCACGCAGCCATCCCAAGCGAATCAGCGGCGAGAAGGAACGACGGGACGACCATCCGAAGAAGAAAAGCGATCCCAAGCCGACGATCAGGCTGATCACTGCGAAAATCGCCGGCGCTGTAGCCGCACCACCCGAAACGGCGGCGGCAACAGCCACGCCCGCCTGGTTCAGGAACATCACTAGACCGCACAACGCCAGCACAATCGCCGCGAACTGCAGCGGATTCAGATGCGCCTCTTCCGTCGGACGGTGCTGTTCGATGCATTTGAGGCCGACAGGCAGCGAAATCAGCAGAATCACGGGAATGACGATGACGAAAATCGCACGCCATGGCAGAATGCTCGACACCGCGCCACCCACGGTCGGGCCGATGGCGGGCGCCACGGTGATGACGAGCGAACCGACGCCCATCAGTCGTCCGACCTTGCTGCGTGGAGACTGTTCGAGAATGATGTTCATCATCAGCGGTGTGGCCACGCCGGAGCCGATGCCCTGGATGATGCGGGCCACTAGAATCACCGGGAACGCATGGCCGAAGATCATGGTCAGCGAGCCAAGCACCGCAAGCGCCACCGCGGCGAGGAACAGGACGCGATGCTTGAATTTGCGGTTAAGATACGACGACAGCGGCATGGTGGCTGCGACCGTCAGCAGGTAGATGGTGGTGATCCACTGCACAGTAGCAGTGTTCACGTTGAATTCCCGCATGAGCTGTGGGAACAGCACCGTCATCACGGTTTCGGTGAGGATGCCGATGAAGGCGAGCGAGCCGACCGCCACGATGGCGCCGATGAGTTTGCCGGGAATGCGTTCGTCCGGCGTTTCCTTGATGTTTTCGCTATTGTTCCGATTGTTATGGCCGGTGGTTTCGAGCGTTGTATTCCGTTCTTTCATAATCACTTTCCGCGCACTTTTTCCTGCGGCCATGTGCGACGCCGCGATTGACGCATGGGCCTTGCAAAGCAAGCAGGCGTCAACCCCAGCGAAGAATTTTAGCGGAACCCCTGACCCAATGCCTGCAGGAAACGAACATCAGGCGTTGCGCTGGCCGGAACGGCCGTCACCGTTATCGTCCTCTTCGTGCAGAATCTTCCGAATCCGCTCCAATCTCGGCTTGACCTCATGCTCGTAACCGCGGTCGTTCGGATGGTAATACTCGCGCCCCTGCAATTCGTCAGGCATGTACTGCTGCGGCGCCACCGCGCCCGGCCAATCGTGCGCGTACCGGTAGCCTTCGTGGTTGCCCCAGCTTTTCATCAGCGCGGTCGGCGCATTGCGCAGATGCAGCGGCACTTGGCCGATAAGCCCCGCGTCCACGTCGGCGAGCGCCGCGTTGATGGCGTTGTAGCTGGCGTTGGATTTGGGCGCGGTGGTGACGGCGAGCGCCGCTTCGGCAAGAATGATGCGCGCTTCGGGCATGCCGATCATGGCCACTGCCTGCGCCGCGGCTACGGTGACTTGCAGGACCTGCGGGGCGGCCATGCCGACTTCCTCGGATGCGGCGATCATGATGCGTCGTGCGATGAAGCGCGGGTCTTCCCCCGCGCGCAGCATGCGGGCCAGATAATGCATGGTGGCGTCCGGATCGGAGCCTCGCATGGATTTGATGAACGCTGAGATGACGTCGTAGTGGTCGTCTCCGTCCTTGTCGTAACGCACGGTGGCCACGTCCATGACCTTCGACACCACATCAGGCGTGATGATGGGCCGTTTCGCGCCTTTTTTTCGTTCTTTGTCACCAGTGAGCGCGCCGGCCGCGGCTTCGAGGATGGTCAGTGTCTTACGTGCGTCGCCGCCGGCCATGCGGATGATCTCATCCACAGCCTCGTCGGTGATTCTGATTTCGTTGTCAAGGCCGTGTTCGCTTGCGATGGCGCGATTGATCAGCGTTTTCAGATCGTCCGGTTCCAGCGATTCGAGTTTGACGACCACGGATCGGCTGAGCAGCGGCTTGATGACGGAGAAGCTTGGGTTTTCCGTGGTGGCCGCGATGAAGGTGACGTCGCGGTTTTCCACACTGGGCAGCAACGCATCCTGCTGTGATTTGGAGAAGCGGTGCACCTCGTCGATGAACAACACCGTTTCCTTGCCTTCGGAGACGAGACGTTCGTGCGCGCGTTTGAGCACGTCACGCACGTCCTTGACGCCGGAGGTGACCGCGGACAGTTCCTCGAAGACACGGCCGGACTGTTTGGCGACGATATAGGCGAGGGTGGTTTTGCCGACTCCGGGAGGTCCGAACAGGATGATGGAGCTCGGTGCGGTGAGCGAGCCTTTCGAAGCGGGGTTGGCGAGTCTGCGCAATGGCGACCCCTCCCCCAATACCCGTGATTGCCCCACCACATCGTCGATGCTCGCTGGGCGCATGCGTACGGCAAGCGGGCGCGTCACATCATCCGGCGCGTCCATCGCGGCAAACAAATCGTCAGTCATGCTTTCCACTGTACCGCAACACACCCAACAATTCGAACACACGTTCGATGCATGCGTTCGCCCCAACCGGTAGACTGGCAAGCATGGCAGACGATACGAATTATGGCTCGCTGGGCGCGTTGGCGCCGAATTGGGACGAGGGCGAGCGCAACATCGACACGGATGAGATCTATGAGCGTTTCTTCACCTGGGTGGAGGACGTCAAAGGCGTGGAACCGTGGCCGCATCAGGAGGAGGCCATCATGGATCTGCTGGCCGGCGACCATGTCATTTTGAACACTCCGACCGGTTCGGGCAAGTCGCTGGTGGCGCTCGGCATGCATTTCGCCGCGTTGTGCACGGGCCGCCGTTCCTATTACACGGCTCCGATCAAGGCTCTGGTGTCTGAGAAGTTCTTCGACTTGGTTGAAGTTTTCGGCCGCGAGAACGTCGGCATGATCACCGGCGACACGCATATCAACGCGGATGCGCCGATCATCTGCTGCACCGCGGAGATCCTCGCCAATCAGGCGTTGCGCGAGGGCCGCCACGCCGATGTCGGCTGCGTGGCGATGGACGAGTTCCACTATTACGGCGATCCCGAGCGCGGCTGGGCTTGGCAGGTGCCGCTGCTTACGCTGCCGGATACGCAGTTCCTGTTGATGAGCGCGACGCTGGGCAATGTCGATGCGATCGCCGACAAGCTTGAGGACATGACGGACACCGACGTGGATATCATCGCCGATGCGCCACGTCCCGTGCCGTTGACGTACGAATACACACTCGACCCGTTGGAGAAGACGGTGGAATTGGCGTTCGGCAAGGGCGAGACGCCGATTTACGTGGTGCATTTCTCTCAGGATGCCGCGTTGGAGACCGCCAACGCGCTGGCCAGCACGGGCGTGTCCAGCAAGGAGCAGCGCGCCGCGATCGCGGAAGCCATCAAGGGCACGAAGTTCACCACCGCGTTCGGCAAGATCCTGCAGCGTCTGTTGCGTACCGGCATCGGCATCCACCATGCCGGCATGCTCCCCCGCTATCGTCGTCTGGTGGAGCAGCTCGCCCAGCAGGGACTGCTGCCAGTGATCTGCGGCACCGACACGCTTGGTGTCGGTATCAATGTGCCGATTCATTCCGTGGTATTGACCGCGTTGACCAAGTTCGACGGCACGAAGATGCGCAAGCTGCGCGCCCGCGAGTTCCATCAGATCGCAGGACGCGCCGGACGCATGGGCTTCGACACGGAGGGTCTGGTCATAGCCGAAGCCCCCGAATTCGAAATCGAGAACGCCAAGGCTCTGGCCAAGGCAGGCAACGATCCGAAGAAACTGAAGAAGATCAAGCGCAAGAAGGCTCCTGAAGGTTTCGTAACGTGGAACGAGAACACGTTCGACAAGCTTATCGACGCGGCTCCGGAAACACTGGTGCCGCATATGAAGATCACCCATTCCATGGTGTTGAACGAGGTGGAGCAGGGCGGCGACGCCCGCTACCGCATCGACCGGCTTATCGACGATTCGGCGCAGACTCCGGAGCAGAAGGAGCGCCTGCACGCCCGCGCGGACGAGATCTTCCAGACCTTGTTCGACACGAACGTCATCGAGACCGAAGACCGTGACGATGGCGGCAAGGATTATTTCATGACCGTGGACATGCCGGACGATTTCGCCCTCGACCAGCCGCTAAGCCCGTTCCTGCTGGCCGCGTTGGAACTGCTCGACCCGGAGTCGGACACGTATGCGTTGGATGTGATATCCATGGTTGAGGCCACGTTGGAGGACCCGAAGCAGGTGCTGCGCGCGCAGGAACGTCAGGCGCGCGACGAGGCGATGATCCGCATGAAAGAGGATGGCCTCGACTATGACGAGCGTATGGACAGGCTTCAGGAGATCACCTATCCGAAGCCGTTGGAGGATATGCTGCAGGCCGCGTTCGATGAATACCGCCATGATGTTCCGTGGGCGAACGACTATTGGCTGAGCCCGAAATCCGTGGTGCGCGACATGGTGGAGACCGCTTCCGATTTCACCGGCTACATCGCCCGCTACAACATCGCCCGTTCCGAAGGCACGCTGCTGCGGTACCTGTCCGACGCCTACCGTGCGTTGGCGCGTACCGTTCCGCAGGAGAAGCGCGACGAGCAGCTTGACGACATCATCTCCTGGCTGCGTGTGGTGGTCCGTTCCATCGATTCCTCGCTGGTGGACGAGTGGGAGAACGCGGGAACGGACACCGACGCGTCCGAGGCGGCCGCCAACCTCGCCGCGCCCGGCGCGAAGCAGGCCGTGGTGGAGGACCGTCGCGGACTCACCGTATTGGTACGCAACGCCATGTTCCGCCGCGTGCAGCTCATGGACCTCGACAAGCCGGACGAGCTCGGCGCGCTCGATAAGGACTGGGGTTACGGCGTGCACGAGTGGGAGGACACGCTCGACGATTACTACGACGAGCACGAATACGTCAACATCGACGCGAAGGCACGCAGCGGCGAGCTGTTCATCCTCGACGAAAGCAAGGAGAACAGCGAGCACGCCTGGAAGGTGCGGCAGATCATCGACGATTCCGATGGCGACCACGATTGGGCCATCACCGGAACCGTCGACCTGGACGCCACGCAATCCAGTGGCGAGGTTGTCTTCTTCGATTACAGCGTGTCCAACTGACGGCGCATCTCGTCGGCGTCGACTTCGAGCGGCGGCCAGATCATGTTCATGTTCTTGAGCGTGTTGCGCAGCAGCTCGGAGACGACGGCCCTCGAATACCAACGATTGTCGGCAGGCACCAGATACCACGGCGCCTGCTCGGTGCTGGTGCGCAGGAACACATCCTGCCATGCGGCCATGTAGTCGTCCCAGCGGGCGCGCGCCTCAAGGTCGCTCGGATCGAACTTCCAGTATTTGGTCGGATCATCGAGACGGCTCAGGAAGTGGCGTTTCTGCTCGTCTTTGCTGACCACGAGGAAGATTTTGATGATGGCGCATCCGTCGGCCGTCAATTGCGATTCGAATCGGTTGATTTCGTCGTACCGTGCCTGCCACACTTCTTCCGGCTGCGTTTTGTAGATGCGCGGCATGACGATGTCCTCGTAATGGGACCTGTCGAAGATGGAGATCCATCCGTTGTTCGGTAGCTCGCGTTTGATGCGCCACAGATAGTCATGGTCCAGTTCTTCGCCTTTCGGCGCGCCGAACCCGTGATAGTGCATGCCCATCGGGTCGCCTTGGCTGAACACATGTCGTACGATGCCGCCTTTGCCTGACGCGTCCATGCCTTGCAGCACGATCAGCAGTCGCCGATGCGAGCCTTTCACGCCATTGGCGTACATAAGCCGCTGGTAACGGGCGATCTCCGACGAGCTGATGGATATGAATCGTTCGGCATCATCCTTGTTGCCGTCAAAACCAGGAGTGGAATCGCCATCTATGTCCGATACCTTCGTGTCGTGATGGAATCGCAATAGCTGGGTCGGCGGCAACGTCCATACCGAGCTCAGTAGTTCGCTCGCTTTGGCGGCGTTCGCCAATCCTTCGGCGACGGAATCGCAATTCTCGCTTTTTTCCAGCCGATCTTCCACTTTGTTCAGCGTTTTCGCGATCGACGACATTCTGGCGTCGTCTTTTTTCGCATCCTTGATTTTATCCGCCATGTCAAGCCTCCCTGCTTGGTACGGACCACATGCGTGCAGTCCATCGTAGACACGAAAGGGGCCGCTTCCCCGTATTTCGCGGAAAAACGACCCCTACGCGTGTTATGCGATACCGGTGCTATTCGTCGGCTTCGGACTTGTTCTTGTCCTTGCCATCGCCCTTCGTCTTGAACGGATTGTCCTTGATCGGATGTCCATTCTTGTCGAATTTGACCTGGCTTTCCGGATGCGTCTCATCGAAGCCTTGGGCGTACCTGGTCTGACGCCACTGGTGGATGGACGCGTTGGTGCCGCGATGGTGCACATGGTAGACACGCTGCGCGCCACCCAGCGGCACGCCTTCCTTGGCCACGGCGATCTGGTTCACGTTCGACGGATCCATGATGGCGATCGGCGCGACCGGTTCCGGTTCGGCCGGTGCAGCCGTATGCTGCTGCATGCGCGACGGCAGCCATTCGGCCAGCCTGCTTAGCAGCCAGCAGACGATGAAATAGACGACCGCGGCCACCACCAGCGTCTGTAGGATGTTGAAATACATGGAGCCGAGTCGACGTGATTCCTGCAGCAGGTCGGTGTACATGATGATCGAGCCGAGCGCGGTGTCCTTCAACACGACGACCAGCTGGGTCACGGCTGCCGGCAGCATGGCGTAGATGGCCTGCGGCACTTCGATCTGCAACAGAGACTGCGTGCGGGTCAATCCCAAGGCGAGCGAGGCCTCACGCTGGCCGTTCGGCAGGTTGCCCACGCCGGAACGCACCAGCTCGGCCACCACGGATCCGTTGTAGATCACAAGCGCGAGCACCACCGCCCAATACGCGGGGCTGGGCAGACCTGCGAAGGCGAACCAGCGCCAGAAGAAGATCATGAGCAGCAGAACGGGGACGGCTCGTGCGAATTCCACGATCGCGCCGGAAATGGTACGGATCAGCAGGCTCGGCAGCAGTCGGCCCACACCAAAGACCAGGCCGAACACCACGGCTCCGACCACAGCCAGTACGGACGCGCGGATCGTGGCCCACAGTCCCGGCAGATAGAAGTCGGTCCATGCTTCGGCGTCAAGCGCCGGTTTCCACAGTTCCCAGCTCAGCTGGTTCTCGCCGTCCGGCGGATTGTGCAGACGCATGAGGATCAGCACGACCACCACCGCGAAGATGATGCCTGCGATCCAATTGACGATACGGATGGTTTTGCGGCCCTTCGGACCAGGCTGGTCGAACAGCACCGCGCTTTCATTGCTTGCCATGTCGCGTCACCTCCTCACCGCGAGCTTGTTGGACAGATACGTGGTCAGCATGCCGATCGGAATGATCAGAACCACATAGCCGAAGGCGAAGATCAGGAAGATCGGTACGATTTGGTCGGCGTGGTATTCGATCATTTCGCTCATCATCGTCGAGGTTTCGGTGGCCACGGATGCCGCCGCCGCGACGGTGGAGTTTTTCAGCAATGCGATCAGCGTGTTGCCCAACGGTGCCACGGAACCGCGGAACGCCTGCGGCAGGATGATCTGAGTGGCGGCCTGCATGAAGTTCAGGCCCAACGCGCGGGCGGCCTCGGCTTGACCAAGCGGCACGGTGTTGATGCCGGAGCGCAGCGATTCACATACGAAAGCCGCGGTGTACAGGCTCAGGCCCGTCACGGCCAGCCAGAAGAAGTTGGTGGCGAACGTGTCGGAGAAGCTGAACTTCAGCTGCGCGTACGCACCCAGCACCATGAACACCATGATGATGGTCAGTGGCAGGTTCTTGAACAGTTCGACGTAGGCACCGGAAACGGTACGGAGCGAGGCGATCGGAGAAATGCGCATCATCACGAGGATGACGCCCAGAATCGTGGAGAACAACGCCGACCACAGGGTCAGCTCGATGTTCACCAGAAACGCGCCGGGAATGTTGTATTGGCTGAACAACGCGAGGAATCCGTCCATCACTTATTCCCCTTTCCATTCGGCACCGGCGGATTGTACTTGGCGTTCGGCGTGTAGGCCACTCCCCTGGTGTTGTCGGAAATGGCCCTTTGCCAAGAACCGTCCTGAATCATATCGGTGATGGCGTTGTTGATTTTGTTCTTCAGCTCGGTGTTGCCCTTCTTGACACCGATGCCATAATATTCCTGGGTGAACGGCTTACCCACCACGCGCAGGCGTCCACGTGAGGCGGATGCGAGGCCAGCGAGAATGATGTCGTCGGTGGTGGCGGCGTCCACAATGCCGGAAAGCAACGCGGTGGCGCATTCCGCCATGCCGGGCTGTTCCATCAGCTGGGTCTGCTTGGCGAACTTCTCCTTGACGTTGACGGCGGATGTGGTGCCGGTCATGGAGCACAGCCGCTTGCCGTTCAGATCCTTAGGTCCGTCAATGCCGGTTTCGTCCTTGCGTACCAGCAGATCCTGTCCGGCCACGAAATACGGGCCGGCGAAATCGACGACCTTCTTGCGTTCGTCGGTGATGGAATAGGATGCGACGATGTAGTCGACATCGCCGTTCTGCAGCATGGCCTCACGCTGCTTGGACGGCGATTCCTTCCATACGATCTCGTCTTCGGAATAGCCGAGTTTCTTGGCCACGTACTTGGCCACGTCCACGTCGAAGCCGACGTAGGTGCCGTTCTTCTTGAAGCCCAGGCCAGGCTGGTCGAATTTGATGCCGATGCGGATCTTGCCGGTTTCGTCCGCGCCGCATGCGGATACCGCGAACACGCACGCGCACGCGCAGAATGCCGCGACGGCTCTGCGCAACATGCGTTTCGCCGTGATCGAAAGTGGTTTCATATCAGGTTCCTTCTTCTGTCGTTATGTTCCGTCACTTCAGTGGGTGAGGATCTTCGACAGGAAGTCCTTGGCGCGATCGGTCTTCGGATGTTCGAAGAACTCGTCCGGCGTGCTCTGTTCGAGAATCTGTCCGTCGGCCATGAACACGACCTTGTCGGCCACCTTGCGCGCGAAACCCATCTCGTGGGTCACGCACAGCATGGTCATGCCTTCGTGGGCGAGTTCGACCATGACGTCAAGCACTTCGTTGACCATTTCCGGGTCGAGAGCGGACGTTGGCTCGTCGAACAGCATGACCTTCGGCTGCATGGCGAGGGCGCGGGCGATGGCGACACGCTGCTGCTGGCCGCCGGACAGCTGCGACGGCATTTTGGAGGCCTGCGAGGCCACGCCGACGCGGCCCAGCAGATCCATGGCCAGGTCCTCGGCTTCCTTCTTGTCCATGTGGCGCACCTTGATCGGTGCCAATGTCACGTTTTCCAAAATGGTTTTGTTGGCGAACAGGTTGAACGATTGGAACACCATGCCCACTTCCGCACGCAGTTTGGCGAGTTCCTTGCCTTCCTGCGGCAGCGGTTTGCCGTCGATGCGGATATCGCCGGAATCGATGGTTTCCAGACGGTTGATGGTGCGGCACATCGTGGATTTGCCGGAGCCGGACGGTCCGACGATGACGAGCACCTCGCCTTTGCGTACGGTGAGGTTGATGTCCTTGAGCACATGCAGATCGCCATAATGCTTCTCGACATGGGTCAACTCGACAAGCGGCCTGTCGTTGGTTTCGGCGGCCGGAATAATCGGCCGCTGTTCTTTGGTTGCTTCGATATCAGACATAGGAGCAGTATAGAAAACGTATGTTTCCTGTACCGCCCCCACTTCAACAGGCATCCATATTATGAGACAACTATCTCATTTCCGGCATTCTGCCGTCATCCGTCAGCGTATGACGGCAGAAACCGCTACAGCACCATGGTTATATCTTCGGCAGTGAACGTATAGGACAGCGCTCATCATGAGAATCGCAAGAGAATACAGCAAACACAACGCCAAAACCACGCGCCGGACGCACATTCAGACGTACATGGCCTGCTATGGTGTTGCGAGACCATCGAAATCAACTCCTCCTGATGGTTTTCAAAAGTTCAAACGCGTTCCACTGTGGCTACAGGAACGGAAAATGGACCGTAATAAAAAAACCGTTCGAATGTATCAATCATTCGAACGGTTTTCAGCGTTTTCAGCTTACAGCGCTATTAATCTTCATCCTCATCCGGATCGTAATCGACGCCGGTCTCGGCGCGCTGCTCAGCGGAGATCGGAGCCGGGGCGCCGGTCAGCGGGTCACGGCCGCCGCCAGCCTTCGGGAAGGCGATGACGTCGCGGATGGAGTCGGCGCCAGCCAGAATTGCGGCGGTACGATCCCAGCCGAGAGCGATGCCGGCGTGAGGCGGAGCGCCGTACTTGAATGCCTCAAGCAGGAAGCCGAACTTGTCTGCGGCCTCTTCCGGCGTGATGCCAAGCACGTCAAGCACACGGTCCTGAATGTCGTCGCGGTGGATACGAACGGAACCGCCGCCCATTTCGTTGCCGTTGCACACGATGTCGTAGGAATCGGACATGGCGTGTTCCGGATCCTTGTCGAACTTGTCGATCCAATCCTTGGACGGCATGGTGAACGGGTGATGCATGGAGGTCCACTTGGAGTGGCCGACTGCCACATCGTCGTCGTCCGGGTCATCGGTCGGCTTGAACAGCGGGAAGTCCACCACCCACGTGAAGGCGAAATCGTCGGGCTTGAGCAGGCCCGCGCGGCGGGCAAGCTCGACACGCACGGCGCCCAGCAGTTCCTGGGAGGAGGTGCGGCGACCGGCTGCGAAGAACACGGCGTCGCCGTCTTCGGCGCCGACGGCTTCCTTCAGACCGTTGCGTTCCTCTTCGGACAGGTTCTTGGCGACGGGGCCCTTGAGTTCGCCGTTCTCGGCGAACACCACATAGGCGAGGCCCTTGGCGCCACGCTGCTTGGCCCAATCCTGCCATGCGTCGAACTGACGGCGAGGCGTGGCCGCGCCACCCTTGAAGAGCACCGCGCCGACGTATGGGGCCTGGAACACGCGGAACGGCGTGTTCTTGAAGTAATCGGTCAGTTCGATCAGCGGATTGCCGAAACGCAGATCCGGCTTGTCGGAACCGTACTTGTCCATGGCGTCCTGCCAGGTGATGCGCTGGATCGGCAGCTTGATGTCGTAGCCGGCGGACTTCCAGATGGCGGCGATGACCTTTTCGGCCATGGCCATCACGTCCTCCTGGTCCACGAAGGCCATCTCCATGTCGAGCTGGGTGAATTCCGGCTGGCGGTCGGCGCGGAAGTCCTCGTCACGATAGCAGCGGGCCAGCTGGTAGTAGCGTTCGACGCCGGAGACCATGAGCAGCTGCTTGAGCAGCTGCGGGGACTGCGGCAGAGCGTACCAGGAACCCGGCACCAGACGGGCCGGCACGACGAAGTCACGGGCGCCTTCCGGCGTGGACTTGATCATGGTCGGGGTTTCGATCTCCTCGAAGCCCATCTCCTCCAGCGCATGGCGGGCGGCCTTCGACATCTGGGCGCGCAGCTTCAGGTTGCGCTGCATGGACGGACGACGCAGGTCGAGGTAACGGTACTTCAAACGCACGTCCTCGCCCGGCAGCTTGTTCTCGGACTCGTTCTCAAGAGCGGTGGAGACCTGGAACGGCAGAGCATCGGACTTGGCCAGCACTTCGATGCTTTCGGCCACGACTTCGATCTTGCCGGTGGCCAGATGCTCGTTCTCGTTGCCGTCCGGACGCAGACGAACCTCGCCGACGACCTGGATCACGAATTCGGAGCGCAGCGGACGGGCCATCTCCTCGTCATAGATGACGACCTGCACCAGACCGGTGTTGTCGCGAAGATCGATGAAGGCCACGCCACCGTGGTCGCGGCGACGATCGACCCAACCGGCGAGCGTCACCTTCTGACCGACGAGCTGTTCGGTCACTTCGGTTGCATGGTGTGTTCTGTAAGCCGTCTGGCTCATGCTTCCCCTATTCCTTATCCTCTTGTATGTTGCGAAGTCTTGCGATTTCAGGCTTCAACGGTAACGGTTTGCTGGGCATACACAGTATCCGGCTCCCACGACTGTGCGTCAGCCGGCTGCTGGTCTCCTGTGATGATGTTCTTGACTTCGTCCTGGGCGCCCTCTTCGGAGGCGTCGGCCGGGAACCAGACGTACGGGATGCCGAGCTTGTCTGCATATTTAATCTGCTTGCCGAGCTTGGCCGCGGTCGGCGCCACGTCCGCCGCGATACCGCGGGAGCGCAGCTGGTTGGCGATCAGGTTGGACGCGGAGCGGTCGGCTTCGTTCCATACCGCCACGAGCACGGATGCCGGAGACACACGGTTGGCGTGCGCGCCTGCGGTGTGCAGCATGTAGGAGACCAGGCGGGACAGGCCGATGGACAGGCCCACGCCCGGGTACTTCTTGTTGCCCTGCGATGCGAGGTTGTCGTAACGGCCGCCGGAGCAGATGGAGCCCAAAGCGGCGGCGCCGTCGAGGAACGTCTCATACACGGAACCGGTGTAGTAATCAAGACCACGGGCGATTTTCAGATCGGCGATCACGGAGCCCGGACGGATGCGCGCGGCCTCGTCGACGATCATCGCCAGCGTGTCGAGTCCCTGGCGTGCCAACACGTAGGCGTCGGAATCAGACGCGATGTCATGCTTGGCGCACAATGCGTCGAACTTGTCGGACAGTTCCTTGCCGTCGGCGGCGGTCAGCTCGGCCAGTTCGAGGCAGGCACGGGCCTGGGCTTCGTCGGCGCCGCAGCCTTCGACGAGCAGCTTGGCCACCTCATCGGCGCCGATCTTGTCGAGCTTGTCGATCTCACGCAGCACGCCTTCGATATCCGTAAGTCCCAAACCACGGTAGAAGCCTTCGGAGAGTTTGCGGTTGTTCGCATGCACGGTGGCCTTCGGCAGACCGAACTCGCGCAGACGTTCCAATGCGGACACCATGACCAACGGCAATTCGACCTCGTAATGGTCGGGTAGATCGCCATTGCCGATCACGTCGATGTCGGCCTGCACGAACTCGCGGAAACGTCCTTCCTGCGGGCGTTCGCCACGCCAGACCTTCTGAATCTGCCAACGTTTGAACGGGAACGCCAGATCGCCGGAATGTTCGACGACATAACGGCTCAGCGGAACGGTCAGATCGAAGTGCAGACCAAGACGATCCTCAATCGGAGTGTCGGACTCGTGTCCGACCTCCTGAAGACGGCTCAGCAGGTAAATCTCCTTGCTGGTCTCGCCTTTCTTGAGCAGGCTGGAACCCTGCTCAACAGCACGGGTTTCAATGCCTATGAAGCCATTGAGCTCGAATACATTACGGAGCGTGTCGATGACACGCTGCTCCACAACACGTTCAGAGGGGAGCCACTCTGGAAATCCTGAAATAGATGCACCTTTAGCCACGGTTCTCTATAATAAATGAGGTTACGGAAAATGCCGCGCGTTTTTCAAGGTTTGGAAGCGCACGTCATGGACCGTCACCTCTGCACTACATGAAGCTTACGTAAGGAGCTGGCCATGGCCGACGAGAATGTCACCGCGTCCGAGAACACCACTGAAACCAACGAGCAGGCAGCGACGCCCGCAACCCAGGCCAGCAAACCGGCCGTCCCGAGCCCAGCGGCCATGAAGCCGCATGCGCCGAGCCCCGCGGCCTTCGCCAAGAAGGCTCCGCAGCGTCCTGCAACCTCCACCGGATTCTCCGAAGCCGATATCAAGGCGGCCGAGGCTTTCGGCCGTGTCGCCGATGACGGCACGGTGTTCGTGAAAGACGGAGAGGAGGAACGCGAGGTCGGACAGTTCCCGGACGCCTCCAAGGAAGAGGCTCTGGCACTGTACGCACGCCGCTATCTGGATCTGAAGGCCAAGCTCGACCTGTTCGCCAACAGGCTCAGGTCCAGCAACGTGAAGAGCCACGAGATCGATGAGACCCTCAAGACCCTCTCCTCCGAGACCGAGCAGCCGGCCGTCGTCGGCGACCTCGAGGCGCTCAAGTCCCAGTTCGCCGCGCTGAAGGAAGCCGGAGAGGCCAAGAAGACCGAGCTCAGCGAAGCGCACAAGGCCGCTGTAGCCAAGGCGCTGGCGGAACGCACCGCGATTGTGGAGAAGGCCGAGGCTCTGGCCGATTCCTTGGGCGACAACACCAACTGGCGTTCCACCGCGGACAAGTTCCGTTCGCTGTTCCAGCAGTGGCAGGATCACCAGCACAATAGCGTCCGTCTCAACAAATCCGATGCGGACGCGCTGTGGGCGCGTTTCTCCTCCGCACGCACCACCTTCAACAGCGCCCGCCGCAAGTGGGCCCAGGGCCGCGATGAGGAGCGCAGCAACGCCAAGGCCGCGAAGGAGGCCATCATCGCCGAGGCCGAGCAGATCCAGGATTCCACCGCCTGGGTCGAGACCTCCCGCAAGTTCAACGAGTTGATGGATCGTTGGAAGAAGGCCGGCCGTGCGGGCCGTCGTGATGATGATGCGCTGTGGGCGCGTTTCCGTGCGGCGGCGGACACCTTCTTCAACGCGCGTCAGGCCGATCGCGAGCAGATCAGCTCCTCCGAGAAGGAGAATCTCGCCAAGAAGGAGGAGCTGCTGACCAAGGCCGAGGCCTTGGTGCCGGTCAAGGATGACAAGGAAGCCAAGCAGGCTCGCCAGGCATTGGCCGCCATTCAGGAGGAATGGGACCAGATCGGCTACGTTCCGCGCGATGACATGCACCGCATCGAAAGCCGTCTTGATGCTGTCGACAAGCAGATCAAGGCTGTTGAGGATGCCGCCTGGAAGCAGTCCGATCCGGAAGCCGACGCCCGTAAGTCCTCCTTCGAGGAGCAGCTCAACGCACAGCTTGCCGAGCTTGACGCTCAGATCGCCGCTGAAAGCGACCCGGCCAAGAAGTCCAAGCTCGAAGCCGAAAAGGCCACCAAGGAGCAGTGGCTGAACGCCGTCAAGTAATTCCGGCGAACGGCGAACAATCGCCCACTAACGCATGAAGGCGGGTTGCGATAATCACATATCGCAACCCGCCTTCATGTATCGAATGCACCGAAACTGTTAATTAAGCCTCATGCCTTCTCAGCAAATTCCACGGCACAGATGTCAGCAACCGCATCAACGCATGCATCCGCAATCAGTTTGCCACGTTCTTCACTGGATCCAGCCGGAGTGGCGAGTCCACCATAATCGGGAACATCTCCTTTGCGTACCGGATAGCGCACATACGCTTTCGGTTCAACGTTACCCTTGTCGACGACGCGGTCCATATGCACCAACTCCGGCTCATAGTGCAGCATCAACGATGTTTCAGTGACCGCTGCATGTTCGAGCGCCCAGCCGGGGAACACCAGACCATCGAATACCTGCTCGACCACATCCTGCGGAAGAGGATCCCACCAATTGGTTTCCACGATAGTTGCCGCTCCCCCAGTCTCGCGAGTGACCAAATCGATGGCCTCCACAATGAACGCTTCGTTTTCGAAATGCGCGTTCATCACTACGATTTTGGTAAAGCCATCGGCAATAAGTTCGCTGAGTACATCGTGCATCTGGTTGATGATGGTGACACCATTCATATCGATTGTTCCTGGGAACAATGGGCCGCCACCGGACAACGGCTTCGACTTGTAACCATAACTGATTGTCGGTGCCACAATGCCATCAACACGTTTAGCCAAATCCTCCGACACATGGCTTGCAATCATGGCATCCACCCCCAAAGGCAGATGCTGACTATGCTGTTCCGTGGAACCGATTGGCACAATCACTGGTTTCGACTTCGATGCTTCAATCTGCGGCCAAGTCATATGATCCATTCGGCGGCTGTCACTCATTTGTCACTCCTTATCGGTCATGCCGTTGCGAGGCTTTCATCCCGCAACGGCGATTGATTTTCGACTTGTGTGTAGTTAATCAGATGCGGTTCAAATCCTTGTCGGTGTTTTCATGGGAAATCACCATCGCAATCAAAGCCACGGCCGCTACTGCCACCATGTACCAAGCTGGAGCGATGCTGGAACCGGTCATGTAGATCAGCCAAGTTGCGATGAACGGCGCGGTGCCTCCGAAAATAGCGTTGGCGAGGTTAAAGCTGAATGCGAACCCGGTGAAACGCACCGAAGTCGGGAAGGTCTCGGTCAGATAGCTCGACAGCGTACCGTCATTGGCGGTCAATGTGGCACACATGGCAAGTTCGACGATCAGCACGGGCCAGAACTGCGCGGTGTTCAGTACCAGGAACGCAGGAACCGTGAGGACAACGAATGCCACGCAAGCCCCAATCAGCACCTTCTTACGACCGAACAGGTCGGAGATGTGTCCCATACCAAACACCATGGCGACATACAATACCAAGCACATGCTGGTAATCACGGAAGACTGTGCCGCAGCCATGCCAACCGTATCGCTCAGATATGTCGGCAGATAAGTAAGCACTGTGTAGAAACCGACCGCATTAAGCATGCATGCACCGAAGCTAATCATCAAAGCTTTGAAATGATGCTGGAAAAGCTCACGGAGCGGAGATGCATCCCGCTCGTTGGAATCGGAAGCGCCCTGCTTGTCATCAAGCGCAGCAGTCATGGAAGCATATACAGGAGAATCAGTGAGCTTGGCACGAATATAATGTACGATCAAACCCAATGGACCTGCCATTAGGAATGGCACTCGCCAACCCCAAGCGGTCAAGGCATCGGAACTCAGAGAGGCGCCCATTACGGAAGCGAGGGTCGAACCCGCAAGCAGACCGATGGCAGTGGATGCGGGAATCAAGGAGCAGTAGATGCCACGCTTCTTAGTCGGCGCGTATTCCCCTAGGAAGGTCGCCGCGCCAGCATATTCGCCAGAAGCGGAAAAGCCCTGCACCATACGTAGCATCAGGAGCAGTATCGGAGCCAAGATGCCGACCATCGCATAGGAAGGAAGGCAGCCGATCAGGAAAGAAGCGCCAGCCATGAACATAATGGAGATCGCAAGTGCTCCCTTACGTCCCTTCTTGTCACCGAAGTTGCCCCAGAACAATGCTCCGATCGGACGGAGCACAAACGATAAGGCAAAAACGCCAAACGTCTGCAGCATTGCCACGGTGTGGTTGCCGTTCGGAAAGAACACCAGTGCAATGGTGGTTGCGAAATATGAATAGGAAGCGTAATCGAACCATTCGATGAAATTGCCGAGGAAGGACGAAACGGCCACCTTCCTGACCATGTCCTGCTCTTCGGACTGTGGGGACGCGGAAGCCGTACTGGCTGTGGCGATTGCTGCGCTGGCGCTCATGATGACACCTACTTTCTTGCTATCGAATCGTCCATCCGTTTACATTGCCTTGGATGAACGTCATGGCTACGACTATCGCCCGCCGTATTTGCAGTGAAGTGAACTGCTGGTTAAACGGCTTCCGTTGTTTTTTGACGATTTGACCACTTCCCCCTATCTCAACATGGTCGATGTGTAAACCGCTCGTTTTCGCTGTGTTTGAGCCAATTTCGCCCCAAAAAGCAACATTGACCAGCTGATTTTGTCGGACGGTGATATGCCCACAATCTGCGTCACTTTGTCAAGTCGGTTGTACAAGGTCTGTCTTTGAATTCCCAATTGCTCGCATGCTCCGGTTTTGTTGTCAAGATTGTCGAAACATGCGCACAAGGTATCGATCAGCACCGGTTCGTGTAGCAATTCATAACCCACGGTTTGCGTAATCATCATGTGAATGGCGTCATCTGTATGCTCCACATCGAACATCTTGTCGAAAAGAACCGAATCGATGCACGCCAATCCACCGTATGACTTATCATCATCCTTCTTGTCCTTCCAACCATTCCGAATGTCACACAACGCACCGAACGCATCCATCAGCGAAATGGTGTCAAGCGCGACCCTTCCATGGAGCGCATATGCATAGCCGTCATCAATGGCTTTGTGCAAGGCATCCATGCAACAATCCGCGAAAACCGACACTTTACCTTCACTGTCACGAGCCGCGAAGAATCCGGTGACCATGTCCCCTTCCAACAAACTCACCACTTCATACCCATCACGTGATTCAAACGACTCAATCATGGTCGAAACGGCTGGAACCGCCGCACTAACTGAACGCAACATCATGGTAAACGGCATATATATGCTCGACGCCGCAAAACCAAGCGCATCGAGCATGGCATGTCCGTCCCGCGCCTCCATGGAAGTGACATGCACACCATCTTCAGGTCCCGCGATCAGATGCGCGATGATGCCGACGCGTGCGCCCCCATCGAGATACACAGCCAGAACGGGAGAAACAATCTGCCCGATTCTACGTTTCATCGAATCGTCGAACTCCGCATTCCTTTGACTGATCTCCAACGCTCCCAAAGGACGCGATTGATCGGCAAGAGGCAGCACAATGCAGTCCGCAGCCACATTGTCAATCCGTCCAGCACGGGCGACTTCCAAGCCATCCATGTCGAAGATCGCCACACCCTCCTCGAATACCCGATGAAGCGTATCGGCCACCGCCTGTACATTTCCCGCCATCGCCAATTCCGAACGCAAGGATGTGGACATAACGTCCACCCGCATTTGCATACGCATACGACCACGTACGATTACGGTATTCACTTTCTGGCATATATCGACGAAAGGAATACGCCGATGCAGACCGATCACGGTGAGTCCTTCCGCCTCAGCGGATTGCACAAGCCCGTCCGGAAGCTCATGAGCACCTTCCACAAGCTCGACCATCAACGCGGAGACATCAGCATCGACAAGACTTCTCACATATTCGTCTAATCGTTTTTCCCTGGCATCGGCAATCAGTGAAGCAACCTCCACTATTAACAGTTCACCGCCGGAAAGGAACGAAGCCACATCTTCACGCTCATTGGCAAACACCCAACGCACTGGCCGGTCAAGTCCCGAACCGGGGACCTCGACCCGCAGGTCCGCCGCCGTAAAGAGCTCGTCATCAAGCACATCCCGCACCGTCACAACCATACAAACCGTCCATTCGTCGGTAATGAGCACGTCACAACAGGTAACGTGTCTGCAAAGCGATATGCCGACAATAACCAACAACGATTACGTCAAACGGTCGATTCCGTAACCAATTCGACACACGACAGAGTGTCACCATGGACCATCCGAGAAGGAGAGCATCATGAACATGCAACTGTTCACCAACGTGCATATCGCCACCGGCATGCCGGGAAGCACCGCCGCCGAAACCGCGCCTTTGCAGGATATTCTTGTCGAAGATGGACGATTCAAGGAAATCGGAAAGGGACTTGCGTCCAAACTTGCCACACAAGGAATGGATATGTCATCCATCGAAACCATCGATTTGGGCGGCAAACTGGCGTGTCCACCATTCTGTGACACACACCTGCATCTCGACTATGTTTTCACCGCACGCAAACCCGGCGCCATGAACGAATCCGGCACGTTATTCGAGGGCATCCAACGCTGGAGCGAAACCAAATCCGACCTTACCGTTGATGAAATCAAGGAACGGGCTAAAATCGGCATCGCCAAGGAGATGCGTCATGGAGTGCAGTATATTCGTTCCCACGCCGACGTCACCGATCCGAACCTTACTTCCCTGAAGGCATTGCTCGAATTGAAAGAGGAACTCAAAGACACCGTCACTCTACAAATCGTATCCTTTCCACAGGAAGGCATGTATTCATACGAAGGACCTCACAGCGAATCCGGTGCCGACTTGGTCGAAGAGGGATTGAAAATGGGCGCGGACTGCGTTGGTGGCATCCCCCATTTCGAACAATGCCGCGAATTCGGCGAACGCTCCATGCATACCGTGGTCGAGCTGGCATCGAAATATGACAAGCTCATCGACGTGCACTGCGATGAAACCGACGATCCGAATTCTCGTTATCTAGAGCTGCTCTCGGCGCTGGCGTACCGCGCTGGCATCGGTCCAAAGACCACCGCCAGCCATACATGCTCGCTCGGATCTGCGGACAACGCCTATTTCTTCCATCTGACGAAACTGCTCAAGACTGCGCATATTAATTTCGCATGCGCCCCGACGGAGAATCTATATCTGCAGGGGCGCCAGGATACCTTTCCGAAACGCCGTGGCATCACGCGAGTCAAGGAACTTACGGAAGCGGGCGTGAATGTCTCCTTGGGACAAGATTCCATGCAGGATCCCTGGTACCCGCTCGGTAATGGCAACATGATTCTGATTCTTGATTATGTACTGCATTTGGCTCAGATGATGAGCTTCGAGGAAATTGATGACGCATTGAAGTTCCTGACAGTCAACGGCGCGACAACGCTTGGCATGCTGGACGATTACGGTTTCGAATCGGGCAAACCTGCGAATTTCGTGGTTCTTGATGCTTCCTCAGTATTCGACGCGGTATATGAACGCTGCTCGGTGTTGCGCTCCGTACGTGAGGGACGCACGCTGTTCACCCGTAACGAATCAATTGACACCGATCTCGGCCTGCTGAAGCTCTGAACGAGCGCACAACATATAAAAGACCGGCGGGTTCTATGATGGCAATTCATCATAGAACCCGCCGGTCTTCGTTAGACCGTTACGAGATTCTCACCCCTGCAACGTTGGAAATCAATCCTGCGGCTGCGTGGAATCGGCTGGTTCCGTCGACACCTCCGACTCCGTGGTCGGTTCGGTTTCGACCGCCAATTCGTCCGAAATGGAGGTCTCAACCGTCTTCTGTTCTTCGAAAGCCTCACCAGCGAAGGTGAATTCGCCCAGAATGCCCTCGCCTTCAGCATCGACCTTCACGCGCTGGCCATCTTCGAGGTCGCCCATCAGGATCTTCTCCGAAATGGCGTCCTCGATGTCGCGCTGAATCACGCGACGCAGCGGACGGGCGCCCAGCAGCGGGTCGAAGCCCTTCTGTGCGAGCAGATCCTTGGCCGCGTCGGTCAGTTCGAGCGACATGTGACGGTCGAACAGACGGTCGTTGAGCTGCTTGACATCCAAGTCGACGATCTGACGCACCTGCGGTTCGGTGAGCTGCTTGAACACGATGATGTCATCCAGACGGTTCAGGAACTCCGGACGGAACTGCTGCTTGAGTTCGGCGGAGACCTGTTCCTTCATGCGCTGGTAGCTCGATTCGGTGTTCGTGCCCAGGTTGAAACCGGTGTTGGCGGCCTTGGCGATGTCACGAGTGCCGAGGTTGGTGGTCAGGATGATGATGGTGTTCTTGAAGTCCACCTTGCGTCCCTGGCCGTCGGTCAGATGGCCATCGTCCAGCACCTGCAACAGCGTGTTGAAAATGTCCGGATGGGCTTTTTCGATTTCGTCGAACAACACCACGGAGAACGGCTTGCGACGCACCTTTTCGGTAAGTTCGCCGCCTTCTTCGTAGCCGACGTATCCCGGAGGCGCACCGAACAGGCGCGACGCGGCGTACTTTTCGGAGAATTCCGACATGTCCACGCGGATCAGCGCATCCTCATCGTCGAACAGGAATTCGGCGAGAGCCTTGGCCAGCTCGGTCTTACCAACGCCGGTCGGGCCAGCGAAGATGAACGAACCAGCCGGACGCTTCGGATCCTTCAATCCGACGCGTGCGCGACGGATGGAACGGCTCAATGCGGACACAGCCTCATCCTGACCGATGATGCGCTTGTGCAGTTCACTCTCCATGCCCATGAGCTTCTTGGACTCGGCCTGGGTGAGCTTGAACACCGGAATGCCGGTGGTCTGGGAAATCACCTCAGCGATGACGTCCTCATCCACCACCATCTTCACATCGGACTCGCCCTCACGCCAAGCGGATTCCTTCTCCTTGCGCTCGGACTCGATCTTCTCCTGCTTGTCACGCAGCTCGGCGGCCTTCTCAAAGTCCTGGTCCTTGATGGCCTGGTCCTTCTCCTCGGCCAGCTTGGCAGCCTTGGCGTCCAATTCCTTGAGCTCCGGCGGAGCGGTGAGCCTGCGGATACGCAGTCGGGCGCCGGCCTCATCGATCAGATCGATGGCCTTGTCGGGCAGGTGGCGGTCCTGAATGTAGCGGCTGGAAAGTTCCGCCGCGGCCTGCAGCGCGCCATCGGTGATCGTCACATGATGGTGGTTCTCGTAACGCTCACGCAAGCCCTTCAGAATCTCAATGGTCTCGGCGATGGTCGGCTCGTGCACCTGGATCGGCTGGAAACGACGTTCCAGCGCGGCATCCTTCTCGATGTACTTGCGGTACTCGTCGGTGGTGGTCGCGCCGATGGTCTGCAGTTCGCCACGGGCCAGCATCGGCTTCAACATATCGGAAGCGCCCAAGGCGCCATCCGCGGAGCCTGCGCCCACGATGGTGTGAATCTCATCGATGAACAGCACGATGTCGCCGCGGGTCTTGATCTCCTTCAAAACCTTCTTCAGGCGTTCCTCGAAATCGCCACGGTAGCGGGAACCAGCAACCATGGAACCGAGGTCCAAGGAGTAGACCTGCTTGCCTTTCAGCGTTTCCGGCACATCACCGGCGTTGATCTTCTGCGCGAGTCCTTCGACCACCGCGGTCTTGCCTACGCCAGGCTCGCCGATCAGCACCGGGTTGTTCTTGGTGCGGCGGCTCAACACCACCATCACACGCTCGATCTCGTTGGATCGTCCGATTACCGGATCGAGCTTCCCAGCGGCAGCCTCGGCCGTAAGGTTGCGGCCGAACTGGTCGAGAATCGCGGAACCGGTCTGATTGCGACGGTCCTGCACGCCACCGGCATTGGCGAGTTCGCCCTTGCCATCGTTCTTGCCGTCGCTGGAATTGCCTCGGATCAGATCGATGGTGGCGCTACGCAGTTCGCCAAGGTTGACATCCATCTTGATCAGCACCTGTGTGCCGACGCCTTCGCCCTCATGAATCAGACCGAGCAGGATATGCTCGGTGCCGATATAGCTGTGCCCCAGCTGCAACGCCTCACGTAGCGACAGCTCCAACACCTGCCTGGCATGCGGGGTGAAGGGAATGTGGCCGTTCGGCGACGCATTTCCCTTGCCGATCATCTCTTCGACCTGCTTGCGGGTGTCGTCCAAGGTCACGCCCTTCGAGGCCAATGCCTTGGCGGCAACGCCTTCACCCTCACGAATCAGGCCCAGCAGCAGATGCTCGGTGCCGATGTAGTTGTGCTGGAGGGTCCGAGCTTCTTCCTGCGCCAACACAATCACGCGTCGCGCACGGTCGGTAAACCGTTCGAACATGCTTGTCCTTCCACTCTTGTTAGTCCTTCAACACTCTACCGATTCGCGGTGACGTTTATTCCGCCGGCGCGTAAATTGCGCTATGGACGCAAAGGAACGGATATGCTTGACTTATGGCAACGACCAAGGAGGTCACCAAATGAGCGACACCATCCTGCAATCGAATGATGTGATGGATTCCCGCCGAGGCGACATCGTCGTCGGCGTCGACGGGTCCGATGAATCCTTCGCAGCCCTGCGTTGGGCTCTTGGCGAAGCATCGCTGACCGGACAACAGGTGAATGCGGTCTACGCATGGACCCATTCATGGGATATGGGATCCCAGCCGGAAGATGAGGAGCAATGGGCGCAGATGCGTCATGATATCGCCCGTCGGCTGCGCGAATGGGTGGCCCAGGCCTCGCAAGGCATGACGATTGACGAGAACCGCGTCAAACTCACCTCCGTCAAAGCCACCGGAACGGCAGCGCTTCTGGAAATCGGCAAGGACGCCCAACAGATCGTCGTCGGACGTCGTTCGCTTGGACGCGTGGCACGATGGTTTCTGGGATCGCTTTCCGCTTCTCTTGCAGAGGAGGCGAAGGTGCCCGTCACCGTGGTGCGTATCCTCGATGATGAAGAGGCATCCGTGCAGGACGCCATCGCCAATGCGCTTACGCCGACCGAGGAAACGGTCTCCTACACGATGCCGGGTTCTCCCCTGCCTCGGAACCAGCGTCCGGTGGTTGTAGGCGTTGATGGTTCGGAGACCTCCAAACACGCTTTGCGTTTCGCCATCGATTTCGCGGCCCTGCATCACGCTCCCCTGCAGGTCATGTTCTGCTGGCAGCTGAAAGATTTGGGCGTGGTCAAAGGGTATGAGAACGCCGTCGCTCCCATCTCCGTCGGCCAGGCGCAGGCGGAACGCATGCTTGATGAATTGCTCGATTCGGTTCAGGTTTCATCAGCGAACATTCCCGACGATTTCCAAATCGAATCGCACGCTTTCCATATTCCCGCCTCGAAGGGGCTTATCGCGGCTTCCCGCTACGCACGTCATCTAGTGGTCGGTTCGCGCGGCTTGTCCGGTCTGGACGCGCATTTCCTTGGATCGGTTTCCAAGCAAATCATCAACTTCGCAGACTGCACCGTCACCGTCGTGCACTGACCGCATAAAAAAGAAAACAAGATATGAGAGGGCCACGTACACATTCAGGTACGTGGCCCTCTCATATACGATGACGATTATTCGTCGGATTCTGCTTGAGCCGACGAATCAGCTTCCGTCATTTCGCTTTCCGTTGTTTCAGCCGCCGTCGGTTCGGTTTCCGCCGATTCGGCTTCTGTTGACTCGGTTTCCACCGATTCGTCTTCCCTCGATTTGTTTTCCGTTTGCTCGGTGGTTCCACTGGTCGGCTCAGCTACCGTCTCATCCATCTGTTCAACCGGCTCATCCGACCCGGCGGAATTGACGGAATCGGCGGAATCAACCTGTTCAGTCTGTTCGACTGGCTCGTCCGATTCAGTCGGCTCAGCCGTATCAGCCGATTCGGTATTGTCCGACGTTTCCGGCTTATTCTCGTCGACCACGGTGACGGTGGTCTCTACTTCAGGCGCATCGTCGGAGGCCACATGCTCAAGCACATCCTCTTGGCTGGCGTCGTCGTCGATGGTGTTGGCTTCGATGTCCGCGTCCGAACCTTCCTCATCCTCATTCGGATTATGGTCGTCATCGGACGAAAGCTGTTCGATCAGCTCCACGGAGCCCCGCTCGTCACGCGGCGCCTGGGCGATGATATCGATATGCATGTCGTCGAACGCCGGCTTCGACTGCACCCACAGATGCGACGGCTCCGGTGGATCGATTTCGGAATGCTCTCCGCAGCCATGATCGATGGACACGACCCTGCCGTCATCCGGGCTCCACTTGTTGGCGCACACGCCGAACAGCAGGTTCAACTCACCCTTCAGCGGAATGAAGAATCCGCATGTGGAGCAAGGATTGCCGTCGGCCGTCTTGGTGGATAGCGATTTTGGCCCATGTGGGCCTTCGTACCAACGTTTTGCGGTCTGCGACCGGCCAAGCGGAGTCAACACGTGCCTGCGGGACAGGTCGAATTCCTCGACCGCCTCTTCGACATCCTCTTCGGACGTCACAGGCTGTTCGGAATCCTCCGAAACGTCCGTCTTCTCAGACTCATCCGAAACGTTTCCATCCATCGCCGGTTTCTGTACGGTTTCATTCGCGACTGACGGTTTGTCGTCCGTATCGTCCGATGTTTCGGCATCCTGCGTCTTGCGGAAGCCCTCTTCCATGCGGGGGTCATCGGGATCGGTGCCGATTGAATCGGTCACTGCCAAATCGCCCGGCTCGAGACGGTCCTTCCAAGGAATCCATTTTGGCGGACGCAGGGCCTTGTCGGTCGGGACCAGGGATGATTCGTTGACCGTCCAATGGTCCAGTTCGACATCATGGTATAACGTGACCGACCATTGCCAGCCTTCGTAGCCGCGTACTCGGGATTCGAAGCGGAAATCGGTGACGTTGTCTCCCAGGTCGATGGCTTCCACGAAGTCGCCGACCTGACCGTCCTCGTCGGACACTGTGACAGCGACCGCTTGGGCGATTGCCTTGGGATCCATTGTGGTATCGGACATGAAACTCTATTCCTGTACGTCGAAATTGTCGGCGACCGCGCGCAGAAGCGTGGCGAGCTTCTTGCTTTCAGCCGGTGAAGGATAGCGATGTCGACGAAGCTGATTGCCCGCGGAGTCAAGCAGCTTGATCAGATCCTCCACGATGGCGGCCATATCGTCCGGCTTCGGACGGGTGGCTTTAACCAGCGACGGGGCCGAGGCAACCAGCGTCACTCCCATCGCCTGCGGCCCACGACGACCATCAATGACGGAATACTCGACCTTGGCGCCCTTACGCAGCGTCTTCACGCCCTCGGGAAGGGCGGCAGCGGGCAGGAACACATCATCCGTGCTCTCACCCGTCTGAATGAAACCATAGCCTTTGTTCGCATCAAACCAACGAACACGTCCGCTCGGCATTGTCACCTCACATTTTGCTGATCAGATACCTTCACGCGAATAGGTAAAACCATTCGCCCATTTTCAAACCAAAGATACAGTTTAGCGCAAGAGGTGGGCCGCACCCATCCTTCCGCGCCGATAGCGTCTGCTTTCCCGACGGAAAAGAGCGTTATTTCTTTGATTTGCGATTCTTTTTTTCGTTTTTTCGATTCTCGCTCGCCGTAATCGGCTGCGGCTTGGGTTCGACCGGGGCGATCGGCAGCACCACCGTCAGGGTCAGTCCCGTTCCTTCGCTGCCGGATGCGCAGATGAATCCATGATGCGCCTTGACCACGGATTGCGCGATTGCCATGCCGAGTCCCGTACCGCCCTTCTGACGCGCACGCGACGGGTCGGCGGTGTAGAAACGTTCGAAGATCTTCGACCGTGCCTCCGGCGGCACGCCGGGACCGTGGTCCCTGAATCGCACAATCGCGTAGTTCATACCCACTTGCATGGACTGCCCCACTTCGATGGCTTCGACCAGATGGCGAAGCGACTGCTCGTTGGACGGCATACGGGATAGGGATTCGGGACTGATCGACGCGGGGAGCACACCCATAGAGATCTCCACAGGCGAGTCCGCCGGCGTATACCGGTGGATATTGCCCACGATGTTGGTGACCACTTGACGCAGTCTCGAAGCATCACCCTTCAACTCAATCTGGGGCATCTGGCCATTTTGGAAGGCGAATTGGGCGGGATGGTCCATATCGGTACCTGGTTGGAGCACGACCTGTCCGCAGGAAATGCCGCGGTCGGGGTCGAGCGCATGCAGGTCATCGGCTGCGTCGCGCACCACGGAGGTCAGCTTCACCTGCTGCGTGATGTCGATGCCACGTCCTTCGTCCAAACGAGCCAAAGACAGCAGGTCCTCCACCAGAACCGTCATACGCGCGCTGGATGCCTCGATATGTTCGATGGATTCGTCAGCCCTCTCCAAAGCCCCAGGCATGTCGCGCTGCATTTTGTACAGCTCGGCGTACCCGTGAATGGCGGCGAGCGGCGTGCGCAATTCGTGACTGGCGTCCGAGACGAACCGCTTCATTTTTTCGGTGGTCTCTTCCTGCGCGTGGAAGCTCTCCTCGATGCGTGTCAGCATGGTGTTCAGCGACATGGACAGAGAGCCGACCTCCGTGCTTTCCGGCAGGTCTGGCACACGTTGGCTGAGATCTCCCGCGGCGATTTTCGCGGCGGTCTTTTCAATCCGCTTCAAGGGCGCGAGCGTGCTTTGCACCAGAATGGTGCCGAGTATCGCGCCGATCAGCACCACCGCGATGCCCACCATCGCGCAGAATCGCGTCAATGTGTTGGCCGTGTCGATCTGATCGCTCAGCGACAGGCCGATGAACACGACGCCACTGTCCTTGACTTGCCCGGTCCGTGTCTTCTCGTTCCAAGGCAACGCGACAACACGCCATGGCGACTGCGCGGCCTGCATGATGGAATGATCCGGGGTGCGGCTTGTGGTGATGTGCACCACCGCACGTGTCGTGAATGGCTGTCCAAGAGTGACGCCGTCGATGCTGCCGTCGGCCGGCAGGCTTGGTTCCGAAACCACTCCGTCACGGAGCATGGGCACCGATCCGGCACCCGTGCTTTTGTATTCGCTGTCGCGCACCTCCACGTAATACGTGTTCATGAGGCTGCGCCCGTCATCGCCGGTGTCGCTGCTGAGCGAGTCCATGCTGTTGAAAATCAGCTGGGCTTGGTTGATCAGCTGCGTATCGGTCTTCTGCAGCAGATAATTGCCCACCAACGTACGGATGGAAAAGGAGATGCCGATGGTGCCGATGGTCAGCAGCACGATGATGCAGGTGACCAGTTTCGTGCTCAGCGGAATCGCTTGAATCCTGCGGGTGAAACGGCTCCATACCTTGTTCTGCTTCGGCAGCGACCGGGGAGGCTGCATGGGGGCCGGAATGGCCGAAGGATTGGAGGCGTGGCCCGTGGACGGCGAATTGGGATTCTTGCTCATGGCTGAATCTAGTTCTTGGGAGCGCGAATCATATAGCCAATGCCACGCTTGGTTTCGATCAGCGGCGTTACCTTGTGCTTGTCGCCGTTCTCATCCTCGATGACGATGCCATCGACCTTCTTGCGAAGATAGGAGATGTACGATTCGACGATGGCCGCGTCCCCGCCCCAATCGTATTGCCACACGTGATCGAGAATCTGCGCCTTGGACAGCACGCGGCCTTCATTGTCCATGAGGTAGCGAAGAAGCTTGTATTCGGTGGGGCTCAGGTCGATTGGCTGTCCGGCTCGGGACACGTCGTGCGAGTCCTCGTTGATTTCGAGATCGCCCACACGGATGATCGGATCGTCCTCCACCTGCTGCTGGGTGCGACGCAGGATGGCGCGGATTCGAGCCACGACCTCTTCGAGGCTGAACGGCTTGGTCACATAGTCGTCGCCTCCCACGGTAAGCCCCATGACCTTGTCTTGGGTGTCATCGCGAGCGGTCAGGTACAGCACCGGCGTGGTGATGCCTTCCTGCCTGATGCGTCGGGTCACCGTGAACCCATCGATGTCCGGAAGCATCACATCAAGCACGATCAGATCCGGCTGCAGCCTTTCGATGACCTCGATGGCTTCGGATCCCGAAGCGGCCGTGTTCACTTCGAAACCGGCGAAATGCAGGGATGCCACCAGCAGCTCTCGGATGGACGGCTCGTCATCGACAACGACAATGGATGCTTCAATAGGCTTGCTCATGGCTTAAGCATCGCTCCCTTCACTGGATGTTTCCTGAACGGATTCTGAATCTTGCGTTGAAGCGGTATCCGGATTGACATAATCCTCGTTTTCCGATTCGGCGCCCCACTCTTTGACCGGTTGGATACGTTCGGCGACCGCACCATGACGGCCGCTATGGCGGCCCTTACGCCGATGCCCGATCACGCCCTTCTTGCGCAGGATATGGAACACCACCAGAATCACCACCAGAAGCAGCAGCGCGCCGGCGAATCCTCCCACGCCAATCCATATGGTCCGCGACGAAGTCGAGGTCTTTTTCTGCACCGAAATCTGATTCATCATGTCGGTCGCGGACTTCGCCCAGTCCGGATCGCTTTCCATCAACGGTTTTTGCGCGGCATCGGACAGCGCGTCGACGGTCGACTTCTTCTTCAGCCATTCCTCCGAGTTCGAAGACACGGCCACCACCAGATTACCGTCATTCGAGGCAACCGCCAACATCACGGTATTCGGTTTCGGGTTCAACGATTCCAGCAGCGCGCTCACCCATTTATCCGGCTTGCCCTTGGCGTTGAAACTGTCCAGATACACCAAACGGACGGTGACGCCGGTCTCCTTTTTCGTCTGGTTGATGGCGTCCGTGATCTCCGAGACATTCGAACCGAGCAGATTCTGCGTGTCGGTGATGTCGTCCGTGGCTGTAATGCCCAATCCGGCACTGTCATCCGCATGGACCGGCGGAGTTATCCACAGCATCAAACACAAACCCAGCACGCTCGCCAGCAACATGCAAATCGCGATATTCCAACCTTTTGCCGTTCTGCCGCCGTTTCGCGACACGCCGACGGAACCCAAATGCATATGTTCTCCGACCACAGCTCCGTTTTTTTCGTTGCACACGCTCACTGATGACATAGCATCCACTGTACCGTCCGGTTGCGCCAACCGCGATCGCATGGAGAAACACACCAATCATCATTGAAAGGACCGGCACATGCCACAGTATCAAGTCGACAGCGAGCAGATTCAGTCCTCGAGCGCCGCCGTCAACGCCTCCATCCAATCCATCCGACAGGCCGTGCAGGGCATGTACGGCAATCTCAACAATCTGCAGAGCGTTTGGCGCGGCGGGGCTGCGACGCAGTTCACAGCGGTCGCCGAACAGTGGCGTGCCGCGCAGCAGCAGATGGAGCAGTCGCTTGAATCAATCCAGCGCGCATTGATGCAGGCCTCCACGTTGTATTCGGAGACCGAAATGCAGGCGTCGCGTTTGTTCGCGCAGTAGAAAGCGCGCGTAAGGCGCCTTCCAGATAAGCAAAGGCCCGCTCCCCATCGGGAAGCGGGCCTCATATCAGCTATTTGAGCTTATGGAAGCTTCCGGTCTTTCGATCAGTAGCCCATGTCGGCGCCAGCTGCCGGAGCGGCTGCCGGCGGTTCCGGCTTGTTGGCCACCACGGCTTCGGTGGTCAGGAACAGTCCAGCGATGGAAGCTGCGTTCTGCAGAGCGGAACGAGTCACCTTGACCGGGTCGGTGACGCCTGCGGCCAGCAGGTCCTCGTACTCGTTGGTGGCCGCGTTCAGGCCCTGGCCGTCAGGCAGGGAGCGGACCTTGTCGATCACCACGTCGCCGGACAGGCCAGCGTTTTCGGCGATCTGCTTGATCGGGGCTTCGACGGCACGGAACACGATCGCGGCACCGGTGGCCTCGTCGCCTTCGAGCTTGACGTCGTCCTTGGCCTTGGCGGCAGCCTGGATCAGGGCGACACCGCCGCCCGGCAGCAGACCTTCCTCGATGGCGGCCTTGGCGTTGCGCACGGCATCCTCGATGCGGTGCTTGCGTTCCTTGGCCTCGACTTCGGTGGCAGCGCCGACCTTGATGACGGCGACACCGCCGGCCAGCTTGGCCAGGCGCTCCTGCAGCTTCTCGCGATCGTAATCGGAATCGGTGTTGGCGATCTCGCCACGGATCTGAGCGACGCGAGCGGCCACGTCCTCCTTGGAGCCGCCACCGGACACGATGGTGGTCTCATCCTTGGAGACGATGACCTTCTTGGCGGTGCCAAGCACGGACATGTCGACGGAGTCGAGCTTCAGGCCCAGCTCATCGGACACCACCTGGGCACCGGTCAGGATGGCCATATCCTGCAGCATGGCCTTACGGCGGTCGCCGAAGCCCGGAGCCTTGACGGCGCAGGACTTGAAGGTGCCGCGGATGTTGTTCAGAATCAGGGTCGGCAGAGCCTCGCCGTCAACGTCCTCAGCGATGATCAGCAGCGGCTTGCCGGTCTTCATGACCAGCTCGGCGATGTGGACGACATCCTGCTGGGAGCTGAGCTTGCCGGAGGTCAGGAGGATGTACGGATCCTCGAGCACGGCGGTTTGGTCCTCGGCGTTGGTCACGAAGTACGGAGCGATGTAGCCCTTGTCGAAGCGCATGCCCTCGGTGAAGTCAAGGTCAAGACCGAAGCGGTTGTTGTCCTCGACGGTCACGACGCCATCCTGGCCGACCTTGTCCAGAGCCTCGGCGATCTTCTCGCCGACTTCCGGATCAGCGGCGGAGATCGTTGCGGTGGCAGCGATCTGGTCCTTGGTCTCAACGTCCTTGGCCGCTGCGACGAGTTCCTTGACGATGGCGTCGGCGGCCTTCTCGATGCCACGACGCAGCGCGATCGGGTTGGAGCCGGCGGTGACGTTCTTCAGACCCTCGTGCACCAGGGACTGGGCCAGCACGGTTGCGGTGGTGGTGCCGTCGCCTGCAACGTCATCGGTCTTCTTGGCGACTTCCTTGACCAGTTCGGCGCCGATACGCTCATACGGATCGTCCAGATCGATTTCCTTTGCGATGGAAACGCCATCGTTGGTGATGGTCGGAGCGCCGTAGGTCTTGTCAAGCACCACATTGCGGCCCTTCGGACCAAGGGTGACCTTGACGGTGTCAGCGAGCTTGTCGAGACCCGCGAGCATTCCCTGACGAGCTTCGTCGTCATATGCAATCATCTTTGCCATTGTTCCTCCACATATGGCTACACGGTATTATTTCCACCTTCGGAGCGACAATCAGAACCAGCCGTCAGCTGCCAGTTATCACTCTCACTCGTCGAGTGCTAATTCGCAGATTAGCACTCTCACGTCGAGAGTGCCAAACCCGATGACGTTCTTTGCGCTGTGAGCAAGATGTCAGTCGCATCGAATCAACTTGAAAAACGCCGGATTTCCAAGAAAATAAAAGAACCTCGCCTATGTTCGGGCGAGGTTCCAAACCGGTTCGGACGGCGTTTTTTCAGTTCAACAGCACCACAACGATCGGCGTGACCAATCCGCTGCTCTGCTGGACATTGGAGATTCCCAGCGTCTGCGCGACATTCTCCGCCGTCGCCTTGTCGGCCTCATTCTGATACCAGACAACCGTCTGGCTGGGAACGTTGCCGGTCGGATTGCTGGGCGTCACGCTGGTGTATCCGGCCTGGGTCAGGGCATCGGCCTTGCTCTTGGCGTAACCGGTGATGCTGGTGGCGTTCACCACGCGGATCTCGGTGGCCAGATTCACGCTCTGCTCAGAAGCCGCATCCTGGCCATTGTTCTGATCGTTATTCTGTTCCGCGTTCTGGTTGGCGTCCGAAGCGTCCTTCGACTGGCCATCCGAAGTACTGGTCTTCTTGCCGTCCTCGGACTTCTTGTTCTCCGTCTTGGCGTCTTTGGACGTGTCGTCCGTCTTCTTATCCGCCTTATCCGCCGTGGAGACGGACGATGAAGAGTCCTCCTTGGCCGACCAAGGCATTCTCAGGTTGCTGATCTCACCAGAATAGACTCCCCAGAACAGCAGGCCGGCGAGCAGAGCCACAATCACGACAATCACATACGGCAGAGCCCTGGACGCCATGGAACGTGCGCCACGGTGCACGCCCATCGGTCCCGCCGGAGGATTGTCGAACATATCCTTGGCGTAGGATTCGTAGGTCTCCTTGTCCTGCTTAGCCATTTTCTGCAACCTCATTTCTCACACTTACCGCCCCAGTGTACCGGCCCGTGCAGTCAGCCCACAATCAGCATCGTCGATTTTGCGCGTATTCGACACGTTTCCGCATGGAATCGGCATGGACATCCACAGGGCACGTCGTACAGTGGGAAAGTATGACTCATATCAAACCATTGAAGGATCTTGTGGAGCCCGGATGGGCCCAGGCCCTCGCCGATGTCGAACCCCAGATACATCTCATGGGAGACTTTCTGAGGTCGGAAATCGCGGCGGGACGTAAGTACCTTCCGGCCAGCAGGAACATTCTGCACGCGTTTACCATTCCATTCGACGACATCAAAGTGCTTATCGTCGGCCAGGATCCCTACCCCACGCCGGGCCATCCGGTGGGACTGAGCTTCTGCGTGGCACCGGACGTCAAGCCCATTCCGCGCAGTCTGGCGAACATCTACACCGAGCTGACCGACGATCTGGGCGTGCCCATGCCGGCCAACGGCGACCTGACACCCTGGACCAAACAGGGCGTCATGCTGCTCAACAGATGTCTGACCGTCGAACCGGGAAAGCCGGGAAGCCACCAGGGGCGAGGCTGGGAAGTGGTCACCGACGCGGCCATCAGCGCATTGAACAATCGCCGTCGGCCTGACGGCAGCGTCAAGCCTCTGGTCGCGATTCTGTGGGGACGAAAGGCGCAGACGTTGGAGCCCCTGCTCACCAACGCTTTCATCATCAAATCCCCCCATCCAAGTCCGATGTCCGCCCGCTACGGATTTTTCGGCTCGAAACCGTTCTCCCGCGCCAATCAGGCGCTAATCGAAGCAGGAGAACAGCCGGTGGATTGGACCCTCCCGTCAGCTTGACCCGTTAGAGTAGCAACCATGGCTTTATTCCCTCCAAAGAATCCGGCGCCAGCACCGGCACCCATCCCCATGCCCGCAGCCGCAAGACCAACCACGCTGTCGGCCGAAGACATCGCACGCGCCAGGAACATCGGTTCGCAGATTCGCGGACGTTTCGCGCAGACCCTGGTCGGACAGGACAATCTTCGTGAATCGCTGATCACCACTTTGGTGGCCGGCGGTCATATCCTCATCGAATCCGTCCCGGGTCTGGCAAAAACCACTGCCGCGCAGACCTTGGCCACTTCGGTGTCCGGCTCGTTCAAACGTGTGCAATGCACTCCCGATCTGATGCCTTCGGACCTGGTCGGCACTCAGGTCTTCGATTTCGCCACGCAGAAATTCTCCACGCAGATCGGCCCGATCCACGCCAATTTCGTGCTGCTCGACGAAATCAATCGTTCCAACGCGAAGACCCAGTCCGCCATGCTTGAAGCCATGGCGGAGGGCGCGACCACCATCGGAGGCCAACGCATCGCGCTGCCGAAACCATTCATGGTCATCGCAACGCAGAATCCAATCGAGGAAGAGGGCACCTTCAATCTTCCCGAGGCGCAGATGGACCGTTTCATGATGAAGGCCGTACTGACCTATCCGACAGCGCAGGAAGAGCAACGCATGCTCGCCATGCTGACCCGCCGAGGCTCCGATACCGTAGACCAGCACGCGCTCACCGGTGACACCGTTTCCATCAGCGACGTCGAATTCCTGCGTTCCGCGGCACGTCGTGTGCACGTGTCCGATGCGATCATGCAGTATGCGGTCGATATCGCGGCCACCTCCCGTGGCGCTGGAACCAAGCCTGTCCAAGGACTTTCCTCGCTCGTCAGGCTGGGCGCCTCGCCGCGCGCGTCCATCGCGCTGGTGCGCATAGGACAGGCCAACGCGCTCCTGCAGGGACGAGATTACGTCATTCCTGAGGATGTGAAGGCGTTCGCCCACGAAGTGTTGCGTCATCGTATTCTGATGACGTTCGAAGCACTTGCCGATGGCGTCACCAGCGACCAGGTGGTGGATTCGATCGTGCAGGCGGTCCCCGTTCCATGATCGACCAGATCCGTTCCGACGATCCGATCCGCAGAAAAATCGAGACGCTTGGAACCACGCTGAGTCTGCCGACGGTACGCAAGGCGCTCGGCATACTCGAAGGCGCGCACGCATCGAACAAACGCTTCGGCGCCGACGATGTCGTGGATATCCACGCCTATGAGCCGGGAGACGAGGCGAAACGCATCGATTGGAAGACCAGTGCCCGAGCGGGACGTCCAATGGTGGTGCAGCGTGAGCATCCCTCCACTTCGAAGGCATGGTTGCTGCTTGACGTCGGACAGGAAATGACCGCCACATGCCCTTCCTCGGAACAGGCGTACCAGGTGGCGGCAAACGCCTTATGCATGTTCGCCGCGCTCAGCCTGCGCCGAGGCGACGAAGTGTCCATGGTGTTCGGCGACAGCGCTTCCATCACCCGGGTGCCGTTCAACGGTGGCCTGGCGCAGTTCGAACGAACCTTGGATACGGCATTGCAGCGCGAGTGGACCAGGCCCCGCAATATCGACGCGTTGCTGGAATACGCGCGCCGCATTCGGGACAAAGAGGCGCTGGTCGTCATCGCCACCGAGGAGCATGCGTTGGAGGAACGGCATTTGAGCGCCATCCGCACGATTGCAAGGACACATCCGATGGTGCTCATCGATGTGGCCACCATCAATCCGTTTGATGTCAGCCATGCGCGCGTGGTGCTTGACGGGGCTGGAAAACGACGCGTGCCTGCGTTCCTGCGTAGGGGAAACACAGCTGGGCAAGTGCGAACGCATCGCGAATACCTGGCTGCGTCCATTCGCCATGAGCTGAATCGCTGTGGCTCGACGGTAATCCGATCCGATTCCAGCGAACGCATGTTCCATGAGTTCGTGCGCATGGTTTCCACGGCTTTGGCCCAGTCCACACGTAACCAATTGAGAGCCCCGTCCGTATTGTCGTTGGGAGACAAGGCATGATGCTCTTCCTTGCCGAGGATGACCTCGTCATCAAGGACCAGATTCATCTTGAGAACGGTTTGGCCGTCGTCATCGCGGTCTGTCTGTTGCTTGCCGTCGTTTTGGTGGCTCTTGTGGTCTGGCTTGCCCGGCCGAGCCGGAAGCCCGCAAAAATAGTCAATCGCGGCCGACATGATGCGCTTGCCGGCAAAACCGTCTGGCATCAGCGTATCGATGATGTTGTGTCCCGCCATGCCCGGGGGGAGCTGGAGCGCGAGGAGTCTTTCGCACAGCTGGCCGCAATCGCCAGGGATTTTGCTTCCACTGCCACCGGAACGGACGTGCGCAACCAGACGCTCACCGACATCGAAGAGACGCCTCGGACCACGGGGAACCAGCAGGGTCTCACCTTGCTCAGGCAAACCATCGAGGCATTGTATCCGCCGGAATTCGCGGATGCCGAGCGCAATCACATCGCCAGGCAGGCCACGGTCGAGCAGGCTGGCGAATGGGTGGCCAATCTTGTGGAAAGGTGGCGATAGATGCAACTGTCATGGCATTGGCCTTGGGCCTTTCTGGCAGGCGTCATCGTGGTGCTGGCCGTTGCCGGCGTCACGTTGCTGGTGGCCGCGCGCCACAAAACCGATGACATCGAGAGTGCCCGCACCTTCAGCCTGGATGATGACCTCAACACGGAATCCGCATCGAGATTATTCCGCCAGTGGAGGGTTCTTTCACGTTTGGCGGTGATTCTTCTAGTGGTCGCGTTGGCACTCGCCACGGCTCTGGTGGCACGTCCCAGCACCGTGGATGAAGGCGAGGAGAAGGCCAGCAGCCGAGACATCGTGCTGTGCTTGGATGTTTCCGGCTCGGCGCTCCCCTACGACCGCGAGGTCATCGACACCTACCGTCAACTCGTCGACAGCTTCAAGGGCGAGAGAATCGGCCTGAGCATCTTCAATTCGACGTCACGTACCGTTTTTCCGTTGACCGACGACTACGAACTGGTGTCCAAACAGCTTGACAAAGCCAGCAGCATCCTCGCAGGCGTCGAGTCCCAAGACGATATCGACAAGATGAAGGACAGCGATTATCAGGCGATTTCCGACTGGCTGGAAGGCACGCAGAACCGTAAGGAGTCCACTTCGCTGATTGGCGATGGCGTGGTGAGCTGCGCGGCCATGCTTCCCGGATTCGCCTATGGGAACGCAAGCGCCGACAATGCCGAGCGTCAGCGCGCCGCATCCATCGTGCTTGCCACGGACAACGTCGTTTCCGGAAAACCAACCTATACGCTTGACGAGGCGCTGAACCTGACCAAGCAGGCCCAAATCACCGTGGATGGATTGTTTTCCGGACCGAAGCAGAGCGAGGCCGACGAGACCACCCAGAAATTCAAATCCGCCATCGAAGCTCATCATGGGGTGTTTCTCACCCAATCGAATGGAGCATCCGTCTCTTCGCTGGTCAAGGAAATCGAATCTCGGCGGAACCATGAAAACGAGTCGAGCAACAAGGCCGCCATGGTGGATGCTCCCGGATGGTGGACACTGGCCTTGGCCATCGTTTTGATGGTCTGGCTGGCATTGGCTTGGAGGTTGAGGAGATGAACCATCTGACGCTTTCCCCTGCTTTGGGTTGGCCTGTCGGCGGAGCCGTCGCCGTGGTTCTGCTGGCCTGCGCCATTGCGCAGATCGTATTGCATGTTCGTCGCCGCGCTGACAGCGACGAAACCGTTTGGGCATGCGTTCGGCGCGTATTGCTTTGTCTGACGGTGTCGGTCATGGCATTGACGCCCAGTATCGTGGCGCCGACCAATAGCCGTGCGGTGAACGCCACCGACGTGGTGGTGGCCGTTGACGTGACCGGTTCCATGGCCGTCAAAGACGCGCAATATGGTTCAGCCGAACAGTCAAGCCGTCTCGACGTGGCAAAACAAGCCGTGAAGGACGTCACCGCGCTATATCCCAATTCCAGTTTCGCCGCTTTGCGATTCGGAGCTTCCGGCACGTTGGACGTGCCGTTGACCCCGGATTCGAACGCGATCGACAATTGGGCGGATACACTCGCGCCCGAGGCGACTTCCGTTTCGGCCGGTTCGACGTTGGATGCCCCTATCGACCAGCTGCTGCTGACCTGCAAGTCCATTCATGATCAGCATCCCGATGATGCGATCGTGCTGTACCTGTTTTCCGATGGAGAACAGACCTCGTCAAAGGCACGGCGCACGTTCTCATCATTGCGACGATACCTATCCGATGCCTTCACCGTAGCCATCGGCAGCGAGCAGGGAGGCAACATTCCCGTAATCGCCGACGGCGTCGATGGAAATGCGGACCAGTGGGTCACCGACCCTGATACCGGCAAACCCGGAGTGTCACGCATGAACAAGGATGAGATGGCGTCCATCGCCGACGAGTTGAGCGGTACCGCGCTGGTGTTGAACGCCTCCAACACCATGCGTGACGGCGTGTCCAAGGAAGCGTCCGATAAGTGGCGAGTCACCCAAACCACCAAGAAGCGCACCAGGACGATGCCCGTCGTATGGCCACTGGCCATCGTCACGCTGCTGCTGCTCGCATGCGAATTGGGGGCTTGGATAATTCAGTCGAGGAGTTTGCTATGACCAGAACAACCATGAAACCGCGTGCCTCGCTGACGGTTCGCATCGTTTTGGCCGTCATGGCGGCGTTGCTGGTCATGGCCGCCCTATGGGCCATAGTGAATCTCGCAGCCGTCAATAGCTACAACCAGGCCACGCAAAGCCTGCAGGAGAACATCTCGACCAGCAGAAAAGACGATGCCGATTGGGACAAGCTGCACACCAGGCAACAGCAGACGGACGCCCAATTCAACGAGGCATCAGCCATGAAGCCGCTGCTGCTGCCCCAAGTGCGCGAATCAATCGAGCATAACAGTCATGTTTCCAGCCAGCTTACGGATCACGCGTCCAAGAAGATCAAAGCCGAGCAGAGCGATCAGTCCGCTTCCACGGATTCAAACACCGCCGACGCTCAGGAATCGGATAAATCAAGTCACAAGAACGACGAAAACCTATCCGACGAACAACGTCGGAAAATAGAGGAGCTATTGGCTCAGAACGCCCAATCCACGCAATCGGATTCCAATGACGATTCAGGTTCGGCTGCGAAAAAGAACCCAAGCACGTCATCCTCGCAGACCAAACCCTGGTAGGGGGCTTTTTCGAATATAGTTATCCACATGCCGTCGACGTGGTTTTCGTTGTTTTTCCAATAACGACACGCCGACGGTTTTTTCATAGACTCGTTCTTTGACCACAAGCTCTGTTTTCCGATTGGCGTCAACGCCGAATGTGGTCAAATGGCTGCCATGAACGTTTCAAATGCTTTTCTTGGTGCCGCCCCAGGCGTCGCAGCCTTCAATTCGTTGGCATCTCTGTCGGGAATGTCCTGTCGTTGCCGAATTGGCGTGCGGACCACCCAAACATTGATCAATGCGAAACTTGTTGCCGCGTCACGGCTTCTCGATGAACTTGATGCGGCAATAGCCTCCAACAGACTGGCCGACTGGACCGGCACCGCGGCCGAGGAATACCGCACCCGTCTCGATCGCATCGCACGGCAATCCGCTCTGCTACGTGATGCTATGATCGCCACGTCACGTCTTCTCTGGTCGGCAGGTGCGGCATGAACCAACGAGTGACGGCCCGCATCGTTGGCGGAAAGAGATTCACCACCGCCGAATACCGGGAATACTTCAATGCTTCAAGAATCCTCAGAGACCAAGCGAATCGTCTTGGCACTTCCCGTAGATCCTTCATTGCCGCAGGCTATGAACTCAAAATCCACCCTCGCGCCACACCGCTCCTGTCCGCTTTGACCGGGGCAAGTCCACGGTGTACGGCGCAGGACCATATCGAATTGCCGTACCGGCAGCTGCTCGGACGTTGCGAAGCGCATGCCGAGGCCCTGCAATCCATGGCATCCCAGCTTAATGAGCTATCCTCATTGATCGCACAAGCCCAATCCTTATACGCCCAAGCTGAGGAAGCCAGCAGGAAAGGGCTGAATATCATGTTGCGAGGGCTTTTCATGTCATCACGGGAATCCGCGATTCTCGCCTTGACCGCCAGCGCACTGATGGGGGTAAGACGCAGTTACGCCAAAGAGGGGAAATTCAACAAATTCTATCTTGTGGAATCCACCGCATGGATGCAGGAAAGCTTCGTGAGCGTCCTCGGAGAGCATGCGAGCCGATTGAACATACAGGAACGGCCTTCAAAAGACACGTCCATCCTGGAATACATCACGAAAACCTTATTCATGGTCACCAAACCGGGAGCGGCTATAGCAGAGGGGCTTTCCGGCAAAGGCTCGGTCAATCGCGGTCTTAAGAAAATCGACAGACTGCTCATACCGTACTTCGACAAAGACCATGGAGACAATCTCTCCGTAACCCGTGTGTATCCGAAAACCAAAGTGGTCAGAGGCGGTGCAAGCACGAAGGACGCCATCGCCGACCAACGGCGGCTGTCCGAAGGACCTCTCAACGGCGAACGTGAAAGCGGTCTGGAATACGGAACCATCGCATGCTGCAAGTACCGCAAAGCCAATGGCACATATGCTTGGAGGATCATCATTCCCGGGACCGACGGCAATCACGATTCGCCTATGGACTGGTACACCAATTTCGAGCTGATGAGTGCCGATGAGCGGCAGCGCGGAACCGCGGAAAGCCTCCGTTTCCTGGATGAGACCATGAAACAGGCCGGCATCCAGCCGGATGATCCCGTGGAAATCGTCGGCCATTCGCAGGGCGGCATCATCGCGGCAGCGGCGGCGACGGATTTCCAAGATAAATACGACATCCAACATATCGCCACGCTTGGCTCCCCGATAGCGAATTTCGAGATTCCCGAGAAAACACGGGTCACCGCCATCGAGATGGATAATGAAGGCATCGCGGCGCTTGACGGGGAGGCTAACCCCCATACGGAGAACTGGCTCACCATACGATGCTCCGTCCATGAGGAGGATGCGCCGAAGAGGGCTTTTCCAGGAGCCGAAGTCAGTGATTCGTCTGGGGAGAAGAACTCCACGCACTACCCGAAATACCATGAAGCGGGATACCGGTACGCCTACGACACCGGAAACAAATCCGTGCTGGACCATGACCGTCATTTCCAAGAGGTCGTGGAAGGCGAGCTGGAGGAGGTCCAGTATTATGAGGGACGCATCAGCAAATGACGGGACCAATGGTTCACGGCTGAACGTATGCTGTTGTCTATGAAGCTTACTGACATCTCCCCCGCAATCGCACTGACCCCTCTTGACGGCCGCTACCACAAGCAGACCGCTCCCCTTGTCGAATACATGAGCGAACCGGCGTTGAACCGCGAGCGCATGCGCGTCGAAGTCGAGTGGATGATTCTGCTTGCCAACGGTTTCGAGGGCAACGGCAATCAGACCATCGTTCCGGGTGTCAAGCCGCTCACCGATGATGAGCAGGCGTATCTGCGTTCCATTCCGGAGAATTTCGGAGCCGAAGGCATTGCCCAGCATGCCGCTTATGAGGCTAAGACCCACCATGATGTGAAGGCCGTGGAGTATTACATCGACGACCAGCTGGAGAAGGCCGCCGATGTGTTGGGTCATGACACCCAGCTGACCGGATTGAAGACTCTCGTGCATTTTGCCTGCACGTCCGAGGATATCAACAACCTGTCCATCGCCCGTTGCGTGAAGAACGGTGTGGAGCAGGTGTGGCTGCCCGCAGCCCAGGCCATTGTCGACCATCTGGCACAGAAGGCCGACGCCTACCGCGACAAGGCCATGCTGTCGCTGACCCATGGACAGCCTGCCACGCCGACCACGCTGGGCAAGGAACTGGCTGTTTATGTGTATCGTCTGAACCGTCAGCTCAACAAGGTCAAGGCCCAGGAATATCTCGGTAAGATCAATGGCGCGACCGGCACGTTCGGTGCGCATCTGGCCGCCTGCCCTGATGTTGACTGGGTGGCCGTCTCCCGCGAGTTCGTCACCAACCGTATGGGTCTGACGTGGAATCCGTTGACCACGCAGATCGAATCGCATGATTGGCAGGCTGAACTGTACGGTACCATCAGCCACACCAACCGTATCCTGCACAACCTGTGTGTGGACGTGTGGATGTACATCTCCCGTGGCGTGTTCGCGCAGGTACCGGTCAAGGGCGCGACCGGTTCCTCCACCATGCCGCACAAGGTCAATCCGATTCGTTTCGAGAACGCCGAAGCCAATCTGGAGATCTCCTGCTCGCTATTGGACACTTTGTCGGCGACGCTGGTCGAATCGCGTTGGCAGCGCGATCTGACCGACTCCACCACGCAGCGCAACATCGGCTCCGCGCTGGGCTATTCGCTGCTGGCGTTGAACAATCTGATGGGTGGTCTGAACTCCATCCATCCGAACGATGTTGCCATCCAGGCCGAGCTCGATTCCAATTGGGAGGTGCTCGGCGAGCCGATCCAGACCGCCATGCGCGCCTGCGAGCTTGCAGGACTGCCGGGTATGGATAAGCCGTACGAGAAGGTCAAGGAGCTCATGCGCGGTCACGAGATCTCCAAGGATGACGTCGAACGGTTCATCGATCAGCAGGCCTTCGACGAAGCCACTGCGGCGCGTCTCAAGGCGTTGACTCCGGCGACATACACCGGAGTTGCCAGCAAGCTGGTTGACTTCGACCGCTGATAACGCATCGCCACACTCATCTTGCGGATGATACGCCTTGGGGCGGCTGTGTTTTCACACAGCCGCCCCAAGGCGTATCATCGGAGACGATAATAGGTGCATGTCACCCGGACGTATTCACCCACGTACCTATAAAGCAGGTCAATAGTGTCTCACGACTTCCCAACCAGCAAACACGAAACGCGCATTGAGGATGTTCCGCCGAAACGGAACCGCGATTTCGCGGATCTGCTCCATGCGCTGTTCGCCGTGCTTGTCGGCGCGGCCGTCATCCTGTTCTCCATCTACTTGCATGGCACCACCTCCGGAGTGGAGTCCGACGTGCGTTCCGCGGGCCACGTGGTCAGTTGGCTCATGGATGTGCCGACATCGCTGTTGCAGCAGATCGCCATAGTTTTCATTACCGTCAGCGTGCTTATCCAGCTGCTCATCGCCAAGGAATGGCTGCAAAGTGTGGTTTCCGCCATCGCCCTTATTCTCGGTTTCGCTGCGATATGGGGCATATCCGCTCTTATCAGCGGCTCGGGCAATGACACCCTCATCATGTCCATGATGTCCAACGGCACTTCCGTGGGAACCGGACTGCTTCCCGATTTTTATGCGGCGATGGCCTCATTCCTTACCGTCGCCGGACCGCGTCGCACCCGTTCCGGCACCAAATGGGGCTGGAACATCCTCTACACGGTCGCCGTGCTGTTCGTGGTGCTGTCATGGAATTCGCTTTCCGGCGTGCTGGTCTCCTTTGCCGCGGGACGTGCCTTGGGCATGCTGATCCGTTTCATGCTCGGCACACAGACCAACGGGGCTTGGGGCAACCAGGTGGCGCAGGCGCTCCGTTCCATCGGCATCGACGTGGCGTCGCTCTCCCGCAGGCTCGCGACCTACACCGATTCCGGCATGCTGAAGACCACATTGGACGATGATCTGACCGAGAACTCACGCATCTACGACGCCATCGACGTCGACGGCCACCAATACACGGTATCCGTTCTCGATAACCAAGTGCATATGGCAGGCTATCTCAACCAGCTATGGCAATGGGTCAGGCTGACCGGGGTCTCCATGCGCCGTGACCGTTCCTCCTTCGACGCCATCCACCACCATTACGCGATGATTCTCGGCCTGCAGAACGCCGGATTGACGGTGCCGGGAGTCTACGGAGTCGCAGACAGCAGCGAATCGTCCATTCTGGTGTTTCACCGCGACCACATGCCCTTGGAATGCAATCCGAACACCATGTCCGACCATGACATGGAATTGTTCATGACCTATCTGTCCGAAGCGCACCGGCACGGCTTCACCCATCGTCGAATCACTCCCGAAACGTTGTCGCGCATGGAAAACGGACAGCCGGTGATCGCAGGATGGCAGAATGGCGACTATGGCAGCGCGCCGCCAAACTATGCGCTGGACAAAGTACAGCTGCTGGTTCTGCTCGGCGCGCTGAACGGCATCGACCGTGCGATCGCATGCGCCCGCAGGACGTGGGGTGACGAGCAACTGATCGACCTGGCGCCATTCATCCAGAAGGCGGCGGTTCCGGCGGCGATACGCGCCCTGCCCGCCTGCGACAAGCACATGCTCAACACGCTGCGTTCCCGTATCGCGGCTTTGGCTCCGCAGGAGGTCGCGGATTCCATGGAAACGGTTACGCTGTCGCGGTTCAGTTTCCGTTCCTTCATCGCGATCGCGCTGCTGGTCGTCGCCGTGTATGTGGTGTTCACCCAGATTCAACCGGCCGAAATGATCAAGGCGGTCAAAGAGGCCAACATCGCCATGGCTCTGGTATGCGTGCTGTTCGGACTGCTGGCTTGGTTCGGATCGGCCATGACCCTTGGCTGTTTCATGGATGCCGATAAACGCAATCCGATCGGCTTGTACTGTTCCCAAATGGCTTCGGGCTTCACCGCGGTCTCCATGCCCGCCGGCGTCGGCCCGGCCTTTGTCAACCTGCAGTTCCTGCGCAAGAGCGGCTACCGCAATACCGCGGCCACCGCCATCATGAGCGCCGTATGGGCGGTGCAGGGCGGCACCACCATCATTCTGCTGCTGCTGATCGGCATCTTCACCGGACGCAACACACTGTCCGGCATGATTCCCACCAACACGCTGATTTTGGTGATCACCATCGTCGCATTGGTGATTTCCGCGGCCATGGCCATTCCCCCGGTGCGGCACATCGTCACGGAGAAGTACCTGCCCATCGTCAAGTCCTACGCACGCAGTCTCGTCAACGTGTTGTCCCACCCAAAGGAGCTGGCCTTCGGCATCCTCGGCGCATTGGTGCTCAACATCTCGACCGGATTGGGATTCTGGATTGCATTGATGGCTTTCGGATGCCACACCAATCCGGTGGAGACCACATTCATCTTCCTGCTGGCGAATACGCTCGGTTCCGCAGTGCCGACACCAGGCGGCCTTGGCGCGGTCGAAGCCGCGTTGTCCGTGGCCTTCACCGCCGTGGGCATCCCCTCCACCATCGCCGTCTCCGCTACTCTCGTCTACCGAATCGCCTTCTATTGGCTGAGAATTCCAATGGGAGCCGTGGCTATGAAATGGCTGGACAGGCATAATTTGATCTAACCCAACCCCCCGTTAGGGTTTTTTCTCCCCCTATGCTGAATCAAAAGGGCCAAAACCCTTGGAAAATGGCATTTTTGGCACATGCGTGCGCTATTATTGCAATGAACGTGGATGTTCATAAGCGGAATATCCCCTGACTCAAGAAGGATGCTTTATGGCATACAACAAGTCTGATCTCGTCTCGAAGATCGCCCAGAAGTCCAACCTGACCAAGGCTCAGGCTGAGGCTGCGGTGAACGCTTTCCAGGACGTGTTCGTCGAGGCAATGCAGTCCGGCGAAGGCCTGAAGCTGACCGGCCTGTTCTCCGCCGAGCGCGTCAAGCGCGCAGCCCGCACCGGCCGTAACCCGCGCACCGGCGAAACCATCGAGATTCCGGCAACCTACGGCGTTCGCATCTCTGCCGGCTCCCTGCTGAAGAAGGCCGTCACCAAGTAAGTCGACCACGCAGACCTATATGAGAGGTTTCAACCACGGATGGTTGGAACCTCTCTCTTTTTTCTTTTTATAACAGGCAAAGGCAATGTCATCCCACACTATGCGCTATGACATTAGACAATATGACTAGATAAAGGGGGATGTCATGGTCGACCAACGCAGACAGATCATCGACGAAATCCACAAACTCAACATCCTGCTCATCCACACCAAGCTCAAAACGACACGTGCCCAGACCATGGCTCGCGCCACCACACACGTGCGGAACGTCGACGCGGCAAGACGGGGAACGGTTCCACGGCCCAAGCCGTCCAAACCCATCGAAGCCGACGTTCATATGCTCGACTGCCTGAACGACGAGGAACTTTCCACTCTCGGCGAACTGCTGCAGCGTATCATCGACAACACCGATACCAAACTTCTGGATGAGGAGATTTCCGAACGCCGCAAGGCGATCCACGAATTCCTCATGCTGAACCATACGGATGAGGAGGTGCGGGAATGAGCGTCGGACAGGAACATGATTCCGGTGCGGACGATCCGGATCTCATCCGTCTCAACAAGCGTTCGCTATTCACCCCCAGCGCGTCAGTGGCTGTGGAGCAGCATTCAGCCGTGCCGCACGTGTCGCGAAGCACCTACGGTACGGCGAAGGTCGAAGGCAGACTCACCTCCCCCAATGCCAGGGTTCCGGAAATCATCACGCAGCGTTGCGGCGGCATCACCGTCAAAGGTCATACGCTCAAATCGTTCGCCTATACCACCGATGCGGTCATTATCCGCAACACGAACGCGAACGCCATCCTCGCGGTGTACCCTTTCACCGGCGAACCGGTGATCACGCAGGCGCTGCTCACCGTGGCGCAGATGCCGCTGTTCGTCGGCGTGGGTGGAGGCACCACCACCGGTCCGCGTGTGGCAGAGCTGGCCATGGTGGCGGAGATGCAGGGCGCGGCCGGCGTGGTCATCAACGCGCCGGCACCGGCGGAAACCATCGAAACGACCATGTCGATGGTGGACATCCCCGTCATCGCCACGGTCACGGAGGATGATGAAATCACCGAATGCAAGATTCTTGCCGGTGCGGCCATCATCAATGTGGCAGCCGGTGCAAGAACCGCGCAAGTCGTGGCAAGCATCCGCGCGCATCATCCGGAAATCCCGATTCTGGCTTCGGGCGGAGGTCGTGAAGACCGTATTCTCGCCACCATTGATGCGGGCGCCGACGCGATCACGTGGACGCCGCCAAGCGCGCAACAACTCCAGTCGCAGATGATGGCCAAATACCGTGGAGAAGTCTGAGCGGCAGTTACAATCCGACCAACCAATATCAAAAGCCTGCGGTGGAGACGAGTCTTCCATCGCAGGCTTTTGGCTACTGCAAAGCCTCTAGTATCGTGAGGAGCCGGTCGGACGGTTGTGCGTCGAACGGATCAAGCAACGTCACGTCCATCCTGTTCGGCGAGGTCAGCGATAGTCGCGTCCAATCACAGGAATATTGCGCGTTGTGCGATCGTGCCGACTGGATGAACCGTCCACGCAGTGCGGCGCGGGTATCGTGGGGAGGAACATCGATGGCCTCATGTGCTTGTGACTCGTTGACCAACGTGCGCATGGCTCCGCGACGGCACAGCGAGGCGTACAGCGCGCCGTTGGCCACGTCATGGTAGTCCATGTCCAACTGTTCCAACTTGCTGACGGAGAGTCGGCTCCCCGCACGGTTGCGGAGCATGTCGAACAGCCGTCGTTTGGCAAGCCAATCGACCTTGTCGGCGAACGTTTCGCTAGCCCCCGAGCGGAACGCCTCTATGACACGCCTCCATTGGCGAATCACCTCATGCACGTCCGTGCGCGGCAACGAGGAGCACACTTCGGGATGTTGTCCAACGAATCGTTCGACGATTTCAAGATAACGTTCCTGAATCGCTACGGCACCGCCTTCCATGACAGTGCCGTCTGCCATGTCGAAGGACGCTTCGACGCCCGTCAGGTCACGGCTTACCTTATGGTTGGCCGCACTGGCGTCAGCGAAGGAGAATCGGGCGAACCCGGAATCCTTGCCTTCGCGCCCGGCCTGTTCGATGACGCACAACACCAGATGCGTGGTGGCGAGCTTCATCATCGTGGCCCACTGGGACCGGTTCGAATCGCCGATGATCACATGCAGCCGTCTGAACGCGTCAGGATCGGCATGCGGTTCGTCGCGCGTGTTGACCATCGGACGCGAGCGCGTGGTGGCCGATGAGACCGCCTCATCGAGGAAATCGGCACGCTGCGTGATCTGGAAGCCCTGCTCCCCCATACGTCCTGCGCCGGTGAACAGCTGCCGGGTGATCAGGAACGGCAGCAGCTCCTGTTCGATCGTCTTCAACGGCACGAACCGTCGCACCAGGTAATTCTCATGGCAGCCGAAGGAATGCCCAGCGGAATCCACATTGTTTTTGAACACATGGACCGTGGAGCCGGCTCCCTGGATGGAGCGCAGACGACGTTGGGCGTCCAGGGCAAGATCCCTCATCACCAATTCGCCGGCCGCATCCAATGCCAGCGCGTCCATCGGATCCCGGGCTTCCGCCGTGGCGTACTCGGGGTGCGAGCCGACATCAAGGTAGAGTCTTGAACCGTTTTCAATATATGTGTTGGTGGATCTCGCTTCGGCCACAATCGGCTGGAACATCATCATCGCCGTCTGTCCGGCGTCGCATGGGCGGTCCGAACCGGTCACGCTCACACCGTATTCGGTTTCGATGCCGAAGATACGGGCGAAGGATTGGATTTCGTCCTTGGTATGGGCGTCAAGCGGCGCTGTGGAATGGTTGCCGCTGTCACGCAGCTGCGGCATCACTCGCCGCCTTTTTGGACGAAGCTGCCCACATATTCCTCGGCGTTGGATTCGAGGACCGATTCGATGTCGTCCAGCACCGCGTCAAGCGCATCGACCGTGTCATCGATCTGGGTGCCAGCCTGCGCAATGGTCTCATCCTCGTCATGTTTTTGTTCGGCGGATTGCATCTGCTCAAATTTCTGGGGCATGGTCCTTCCTTTCTCCGAAAGCGCCTTTGCGGGTTCTCCTGCGAATAGCATACTGCCCCACACCTTAACCCAGGTGTGGGGCAGTCAATCAGTCTTATGCCAAATACTGGCGCAGATCATCGGTAATCAGACCATTGGTGGCGAGTACGTCGTTTTCCTGACGCCAGTGGACAAGATCGCCGTTCCACCGGCTCAGATGCCCCTGCGCTTCCCAGACCACGACGGCTCCGGCGGAAACCGCGGGAACGTCCCACTTGTGCAGATGCGCTTCGAAATACGCGTCATATGTACCGTCCGCCACCTTGCACAAATCCAAGGAGGAGGGGCCGACGCGCTTGATGTCGGCCGGACGGCCGGAGATACGCGACACCACTTCAAGCGCGCGCTTGGATTCCTCCGGCACATGGGACATGCCGAAGCTCACCACCGCATAGTCAAGGGACGGGGTGGTGGACGGCATGATCTTCTCGCGTTTGTCTCCAAGCGGCGTCTTGCGGATGCGGATGGCTCCGGATCCGCGCACCGCCAGGTAGGTCAGGCCAAGCGCCGGAGCATGCACCACCGAAAGGATCGGCTGCGCGGAGCATTGGTCGTTGAACTCGAACAGTGAGACGGTGATGGTCCATTCCGGCATGCTGCGCACGAAATTGATCGCGCCGTCGATGCCGCCAACGCACCAATACCGTTCCCCCGGATGGCATTCTTCCGGACGGAACTGCCAGAAACCATCGAACACATCCACATACGTGATGCGGTTGCTGATGAATTGCGCCAACCGCTTATCGATGTCGGAGGTGAAGCTCAGATGATTGTCCGTCATTTCAAAACTTTTCAGATCACGCGGATTCATTTGATCGTTCAACGCGTGCTTGCCTGCATCCTGCAGGATACGGGCCACTTCGAGGGCCACTTGCCTCAATTCCATGTAGTATGCCTTTTCGTTTCCTCATAACCGGCTTGGACGCATCCTCTCCCTCAAGCGTCCTGCCGTGTGGTTCATCGACTATGGGTATGGCCTCTGCCATCACCTACGGCAATGGTACCCGCACAACATGAGATTCAACGCAGGGATTTCACGATTCCGCTCGCAGTGTGGACATGCTCGAACGCTTCGGAACACAAGGATTCCGTGAATTTCAACGGATTGGACATGTCCAACGAGACCATCGAATTCTCCACGTTTTCATCACCGGACGACTCGCCGCGCACCGTAAGGTGGGACCACGACGCCGCAACGACCTGTTCGGGGAAACGTCGTATGATCTCCGCGCGCAGCCATGCGCGTGTGTCGGCCGGCGCTTGGCCGACCGCCTCGGCAAGCTGCTTATCCGTCACCAGTCGTTCGGTCTGTCCGGCAAGCCGGGTGAAAATCGAATCGGCCGGATCGAGCGCGGCCCATTTCAGATCGACCGCAGCCAGGCGCCGATCGGTCCAATCCGAACCGGTCTTGCGGCGTAGTTTCTCCAGCAACTGCCATTTGAGCAGCCATTCGAGACGTGACGCCTGTTCCCGCATCGTCAGTCGTCCGTCATCGTCGGCATGGCGTACGGTGGCGACGTCGGCGAGAGCCTGCCCCCACATCGCCATGATGTTGCGGGTGGAGCGGTCGGGCCATGCCGGCTCTCCGGATGTGTCGGTGCCGTATACCGTTGCCGCGGCCGCATATACCAGTCCACGCAAAGTGACCTGCATCTGCCATGCGGTGGTGGTTCCACCTGTTTCCAATGGTAGTGGGGCGGCCAGGGTCAGGTCGTGCGATACCGTGTGCATGGCTTCCACCGGGTCGGCGAGCGTAAGCGGTTCCAGCGCCTCGTTCAAGTCGATTTCGGCCATGTCGGCGTGTTCGAGCAGCCACAGCAGCATGCTGGTGGTGCCGAGTTTCAAGGCCTGTGGCACGTCCATGCGGTTGGCGTCGCCGACGATCACGTGCAGTCTGCGGTATTCGTCGGTGCTGTGCGATTCGTCTCTGGTGTTGATGATCGGCCGGTCGAATGTGGTCTGCAAACCGACTTTCATATGGAAGTAGTCGGCACGTTGGCTTAGCTGGTAGCCGGCGTTTTCGCTATGTTCGCCGATGCCGACGCGGCCGGAGCCGATGAAGATCTGTCGGGAGACGAAGTGCGTGGTCATGAGGCGTGTCACCAGGTCGAACGGTACCGACCGCAGCATCATGTAGTTTTCGTGCGTGCCCCAGCTGGCTCCTTTGCCGTCGACGTTGTTGCGGTGCAGCACGATTTTCCGTCCCGTCGTCTCGCTTGCCTTGGCTGCGGCGGCGCGCATGATGAGATCGCCGGCACGGTCGTATCGCACCGCTTCGAAGGGGTCGGTTGTTTCCGGCGCGGAGTATTCGGGATGCGCGTGGTCGACGTAGATACGACCCCCGTTAGGGGCGATCACGTTGGTGATGTTGAGCTGTGGGGCGTCGGTGAGCAGGTCCGGGTGGGCCGCCGCACGTTCCAGTCTGGTGCCGCGCGCGTCGTTGACGGGGTCTTCCTGCCGGTAGTCCCAGCGGATATGGCTGCGTGACGCATCCGAGGCGGCGCCAACCACGTCGAATGAGAGCTGCACCGGATTGTAGCGGCCTTGTCCTGGCGCGGAGACCGCGTATTCCGTTTCCGTGCCCATGACTCTGCGAACGCTCATCGCGCCGTTCCTTTCCGTATTTAGATTGCGTTCCATACCATACCGTCCAACATTCATACGCCGGCCGGCATTCATGCCACCGGTCTGATGCCGGTCACCCGTCCGGGTTCAAGCCCGTTGATGCGGCTCCACTGTTCCGGATCCGCATCCAGCAGCGCGTCCCGGGTCTCACCGTATTCTTCGTCCACTGCTTTGGCCAGCAGATTGATGCCGATCGCCGCAGCCTGCCCGGTGGTGATGGACAGTTTCACCGCATAGGTTTTGGCACGGTCCACGATGTTCTTGAGCACCGCGCCGGACACCACGTCGGCGAGGTACACCGGACGCCACTGGCCATGGTCGTCGCAGATGTCGCAAAGGTGCCGATGCTCGTCCTGCGCGTAGATGTCGTTGACCAGCACGCCGATCAACGCCTTCGCATCCACGTTCGGAGACAACGGCAGCTTGTCTGTCAGATAGTGGCGGACGATCTGGGTCGCCTGCTGGATGCCCGGACGGTCCACGCGGATCTTCACGTCGAGGCGTCCGGGGCGCAACACCGCCGGATCGATCATGTCGATGCGGTTGGAGGCTCCGATCACCATGACGTTGTCCAGCGATTCCACGCCGTCCAGCTCGGTCAGGAACTGCGGCACGATGGTGGTCTCCACGTCGGACGAAACGCCCGTGCCGCGGGTGCGCAGCAGCGAATCCATCTCGTCGATGAACACGATGACCGGTTTGCCGTCGGCCGCTCGTTCGCGGGCGCGTTTGAAGATCATGCGGATCAGACGTTCCGATTCGCCCACGAATTTGTTAAGCAGCTCCGGTCCTTTGACCGACAGGAACACGCCACTTCCCGCGTCGGTGCCTTCGGCGAGCGCGTTCGCCACGGCTTTGGCGATCAGTGTCTTGCCGTTGCCTGGAGGACCGTACAGTAGCACGCCTTTCGGCGGTTTCAGGTCGTAGCGTTCGAACAGTTCGCGATGCTGGAACGGCATCTGCACGGCGTCGCGGATACGTTCTATCTGCTCGTCCAGTCCGCCGATGTCGGCGAAGGTGGCGTCCGGCACTTCTTCCAGAACCAAATCGTCGTCGTTTTCGGGGGGAACCAACGAAAGCGCGAACCGCAGAGATGCGTCGACGTTCACGCGATCGCCCGCGCTGATGGCCTGTTTGGCAAGCGTTCCCGAGCATCGGACCAACGTCACGTTGCCGCCGCCATCCGCGACCAGCAGGCGGCCGTCATCGCACACCTGCCGTACCGAGCGCACCGCGCCCAGCGTGTCGGTGTCGAGCTGTGAGACCACCACCATGTTCTCGTTGAGCAGCACGGTACGTCCCGGTTCGAGCCTGGAAGCTTGCAGATTCGCCGCGATCGGCACGATCATGCGTCTCGCGCCGGCAGCCACTTCGGCGCTGGCATGCTGCACGCCCTGCTCGTCCGTTTTGGCTGAATGCACGCGGACCATGGTGGCGAAAGTCATGGGAGGCCCCGCCAGCTGGTTCAATTGGGCCTTGGTTTTCGTCATTTCCTGCGTGGCGCGGCTCAACGCCTTGACCAGCGCATGGTTCTTGGCCATGAGCTGGTCGTTGGCCTGCTGCAGCGACGCGAGCGTCTCTTCGTCATGATCGTTCATGTCGACCTCGCTTTCCAACACGTTCAACCCTCAAGAATACCCATTGTCCTAATGATTTCCGACAATCGGAACCATGCTTGAACAAGAAACGCCGAACATCGCATCCATGGCATCCCTGCCCACGCTGTCCGCTCCCGGACTGCTGGTGATGGATGTGGATTCCACGTTGATCGACGAAGAGGTCATCGACGAGCTCGGCGTGGCCGCGGGAGTCGGCAAGCAGATAGCGTCCGTCACCGCTCGAGCCATGAACGGCGAGCTTGATTTCCGCGAGGCGCTGCGCGCACGCGTGGCGTTATTGAAGGGTCTGCCGACCACGATTTTCGATGAGGTCTACCATCGCGTGCATTTCACGCATGGCGCGCTTGAACTGATTGACACGCTTCACGCGCATGATTGGAAGGTCGGCGTGGTCTCCGGTGGTTTTCACGAGGTTGTGGACCGTCTCGCGGCCGATGCGCATCTCGATTATTGGATTGCGAACCGTTTGGAGGCTGCCGATGGCAGGCTGACGGGACACGTGCTGGGCGATATCGTCACGAAGGATACGAAGCTGGAATCGTTGCGCGCGTGGGCCGCGCGGATGGGCGTCGATATGGCGCAGACCGTTGCGGTTGGCGACGGCGCGAACGATCTGCCGATGATTCATGCGGCCGGTCTTGGCGTGGCGTTCTGCGCCAAACCGAAAGTGCAGGAGGATGCTCCGCACCGGCTCAATGAACGTGATCTGGCGAAAATCCTCGATTATCTCAAATAACTTTTCCGCACCTACGAGCGACCGGTGGGCGGCATGCGTTGTAAGACCGTAAATACTTGGCCTGAGCGGCCCGGAGCGTGTCGTCAATGCATGCCGCCCGCCGGTCGCGGACGCCGCAGCTACTCACATACTTACAGTAGAAACAAAAATCTTACTCACAGAAGGCGTTATCGAGGTGGGCGCCACGGGCCCAGTCGGCGGCGCGCATGGCTTTCTTGCCTTGCGCTTTAACTTCCAGCAGCTCGAGCGGCTCGGTGGAGGTGCCGACCCACACGTTCTTCTTGCCGGCCACGATATGGCCGGGTTCAAGCGATGCCGGTGCGTTCGGATTGGACATGTCGGCCGGCTGCGCGCGCAATACGTGCAGGGTCGCCGGTTCGGCGTCCGCATGGGCATGCAGTTCGCACCAGGCTCCCGGATTCGGCGTGCATGCGCGAATCTGGCGGTCGGCGGCGAATACCGGCACGTCGAAGCGGATATGCGCGTCCTCCACGGTGATCTTCTGCGCGACCTCATACGCTCCGGCAGGCTGTTCCACCGGTGCGATCTGATCATCGGCCAGCGCCTGCAACGAGGCTGCGAGCAGATGCGAGCCGTCTTCGGCCAAACGTCCCAGCAATTCTCCGGCGGTCTCGTGCGCGCCGATTTCCACGGTGGATTGCGCCAGAATCGGGCCGGCGTCCATGGCACGGACGATACGGAACACGGTGGCGCCCGTCACCTTCTCCCCCGCCCAGATGGAACGTTGCACCGGAGCGGCGCCACGCCATTGGGGCAGCAGGGAGAAATGCAGGTTGTACCAACCCATCGGCAGCGCGTCGAGCACGTCCTGTTTCAGGATCTTGCCGTACGCCACCACAGCGGCGGCCTGTGCGCCGGTGGCCGCAAGCTCGGACACGAACGTTTCCTCGCTCGGATCGGATTCGATGACCGGCAGACCGAGTTCGAGCGCGGCCTGCTTGACTGGATTCGCCACCAGTTTGCGACCTCGTCCGGTTGGCGCGTCCGGCCTGGTGAGCACGGCCACCACTTCGAAATGCTCGGTATCCTGGGCCAATAGTTTCAACGACGGCACCGCCACATCCGGCGTACCTGCGAACAGCACTTTCAACATGAGACGAATCTCCTCACCTTCATATCCATCAATGCATGCGACCGTATGCGTCGATCCCGCATAGCGACCGCAAGCACAACCGTCTGTCTAATCTGCGTATGTCGTTATTTTTCATGTACCGCGGGAATCGCCACGCCCGCGTCGATCAGCAGGGTGCGCAACGCGCGGGCATCCTTGAACCGTACGCCGCGAATGCCGGCTTCGTTCGCGCCGACGATGTTCATCGCCTTGTCATCCACGAACAGCGCGCCGGAAGCGTCGATGCCGAACTGTTTTAGAGCGTAATCGTAAATATCGCGGTGCGGTTTGCGCAGTCCCACGTAACCGGACACCACGCGGTCCTCAAGACTGCACAGAATGTCGTAATGGTCGAGCGCCACCGGGAACAGGTCCTTCTGCCAGTTGCTCAAGCCCCATACGTGGACGCCGGCTGCTTTCAGATCGTTGATGAGCACGCGCGCGCCTGGCACCACGCCGGTCAGCGAATCGACGAAATTGTCCAGATAGTACCGCATCATATCGGCCCACTGGTCTCCGTGGCGTTCACGCATCAGAGCCACGCCATCGTCATTGGACATGCCGGCGTCCAGTTCGTTGTTGATGTCGTAGAAGCCGGAAACGTCATTGTCGAGGAACTGTTCCACCAGTCCGTCCGAGTACCGTGGGGTCATCACCGCCGCTGGATCCCAATAGATAAGCACGTTGCCGAAATCGAAGATCACGTCGGTGATCTGCCGGCCGGCGTTCGCAGCGGCGTTGCCGTCGGCCATAAGCACGTCATATTCCATTTGCGGCTCTCCCGGCCAGCCTTTCATGCGTTTCTCCATTCCTAACGTCAACGTCATCAGTCGTTCCAGTGTTTCACGTTGAGGGGACGTCCGTCAGATGCGTTCCTTCGGATCCATCTGGAATCGCAGTTCCCCAGGTTCGCGTGAAGCCACGTGGCGGGCGCTTGCCGAACGCAGCCGCAACGCCAATTCGGCACGTCTGCCCTGTGGGACGCGCACGACTGCTTTGACCCTGTCCGCGGTGCCTTCCAATTCACGTGAATCGATGGTGCGTGGCTGCGGAATCGGCACCGGTCCCAAGACGGACGGCATCGTACCGGCGATCGTGTCGATGGTGGCCATGTCGCCGCCGGCCAACGCGCCGATTCGTTTCAACATCGTCCCAACCGCATCTCGTCGGCCCCACACGCAGACCGCGGCGAATACCGGCGGCAGCGCGGTCTGGGCGCGGTCCTCCACTTCGACTTGGGCAAGCATCGGCGAATTCCACAGCATCAACGATCGTGCGAGCACGGGATCTGTTTCCCCGATCAGCAGCGCCTGTCCTCCACGGGTCCGCGGCGCGCACAGCGACACCGCGCGCATCCATCCGGTCAACGTGTCCACATCGGCGTCGATGCCGGACGCATACAAACTGGTCCACGCGTCGAGGATGGCCACGGCACGGTATTCGCATTGTGCCGGACTCTCCCCGCGCACACGCGGCTCCGCGCCGGGCGTGGCGATGACCAGTTGCGGAGCGAATCCGATATCGGACACGACGCCTCTTGGCTGGCTTGGCGTGGACAGCACCATCGGCACGCCACGGAACAGTCTGGCCAGTTCCATCGCGGTTCCGGCGGCGCCGACCCTGACCACGCGCATGCGCTCGTTATGGCATGTCGGGCATGACCATTGCACGGTGGCGGCGCCGCACCAGCGGCATCGAATCGTTCCGTCCGCCAACCGTTCCAATGGTCCCGTGCAACGCGCGCATCGCACTTGGCGGTGGCATTTCGAGCAGCTTAACGCTTCGGTGATGCCGTCCTGCGGTATGGACAGCAGCACCGGACCGGTTTCCAAAGCTTTGGACAGTATCCGGACCGCGGTGTGTGGCACGCGTGCGCCGATGGTCGGATCGGCGAGTCGTGCCAGCTCGTCGCGATTGAGCCAGCGAATCCATGGAGACGCTTCCTTGGTCACGGCCGGCAACGCGTGTATGGGCGTGCTGAAGCCGCTCACCTGCGTGTCTCCGACGTGCGCCGCGTCGGTTTCCCATTGGCTTTGCGCGCTGCGCGCATTGGCCATTGCGACGAACACGCCGTTATGCGATTTCGCGCGGAGCCGAAGCACACCGCGCGCGTTGGCGTACGGCATCATGCCGTCGGCGTCCTGGTAGCACACGTCATCAAGGATGAGGAACAGCGCGTTGCCTTCCACCGGCGCGTACATGGCGGCGCGCGTGCCCAGCACGCAACGCACTTGTCCGCAGCTGATCGCGAGATATGCCCGGTAACGGTCGGCTGGCGCCATCTGCGCGTTGAGCACCGCGAAATCGCCGTCATAGACGCCGTTCGCGGCTCCGGTCGGAGCGAATGGTTTCAAGCCGACCGACCGTAGGGTCTCAGTCATGTCGGCGATCTCCCGCATGGTCGGCAGCACCAGCACCGCCGGCTTGTTCTGAGCGAGCGCCGCGGCCACCATCCATGCCGCGCAGCGCCGCCAATGGTCGGCACCGGGTAGCAGGTCGAAGACGAACGATTGGAAACGTCTGCCTTGCAGCGCGTCATGCAGCAGATTGATGTTGCCGTATTGACGTTGCAACTGGCCGTATATCTCCTGGTCGACGGCGGCGAGCCGTTGTTTGCCCGCCGCGGTTCCTGCGGCATCGCGATTGCCGACGCGCAGCTGGCTTTCGACTTTTGCCACGCGCGGCGGCACTGCCAGGCGGAGGATATTGGCGCGCGTGCCGCCGAACGCGTCCGCGATGCGCGTCATATCGTCGCGCATGGATTCGGGAACGAGCACACGGTCGGTGACCACACGTTCGATGTAACGTATCGATGATTCTGGTGTGGCGCTGGTATCGGCGCGTTTCCATATGATGCCGTTGACCCGCTGCCCGCCGAAGCGGACGCGCACCATCACGCCGGGTTGGGCGGCCGCAGAGTATTTTTCCTCGACGAAATAGTCGAAGGTCTGTCCCAGATGCGTGGCCTGGATGTCCAGCACCACTTGGGCTATGGGATGTTCGGCGGCTGGCGTTTTGACGGCGGGCGCGCGTTTGCGCCGCTTGCGCGGGGCAAGCCCGTCAAGCGCCAGCTGCTCGGCATCCTCATTGGTCATAATGCAAGGGTAACGCATGCGCCGACGCCTGTTTCATCGTAGGACGTCGGCCGCGTTTTCAAGCCTTGATGGCCTCCTTGAGTTCGTCGACCATGTTGGTGGCTTCCCAAGTGAAGTCGGCATCCTCGCGACCGAAATGGCCGTAGGCCGCGGTCTTGGAGTAGATCGGACGCTTCAGGTCAAGCTCGTCGATGATGGCGGCGGGACGCAGGTCGAACACCTTGCGCACCGCCTGCTGGATCTGCTCGCGGGTCACACCGATCTCGGTGCCGTAGGTCTCCACGTTGATGGACACCGGATCGGCCACGCCGATGGCGTAGGCGACCTGCACCTCGACCTTGTGGGCAAGGCCGGCGGCCACGATGTTCTTGGCCACCCAGCGTGCCGCATAGGCCGCGGAACGATCCACCTTGCTCGGATCCTTGCCGGAGAACGCGCCGCCGCCATGGTGGGCAGCGCCGCCGTAGGTGTCGACGATGATCTTGCGGCCGGTCAGACCGGCGTCGGCTGCCGGACCGCCGAGGATGAACGAGCCGGTCGGATTCACCAGCACGCGGTATTCGTCGTGGGCCACACGGTCGGCGAGCACGTCATCCAGCACCGGACGGATCACATGTTCGGTGAGCTGTTCCTTAAGCCATGCCTGGTCCACTTCCGGGTCGTGCTGGGTGGAGACCAGCACGGTGTCGAGACGCACGGGATGGTCATCGTCGTCGTATTCGATGGTCACCTGCGTCTTGCCATCCGGACGAAGATGCGGCACCTCGCCGCTCTTGCGCACTTCGGCGAGACGATACGCCAGACGGTGCGCCAGATGAATCGGCAACGGCATAAGCACGTCGGTCTCGTCGCACGCATAGCCGAACATCACGCCTTGGTCGCCCGCGCCTTGCGCCTCATACCGCTGTTCACGGGACGCCTTCGACTCCTCCTCGCCACTCAACCGGGCAACGCCCTGGTTGATTTCCGGACTTTGCTCGGTAAGCGACACCGTCACACCGCAGGAATCGGCGTCAAGTCCCACGCGGGAGCTGGTGTAGCCGATATTGCGCACCACGGAGCGCACGATGTTCTGGATGTCGGAATAGCCTTCGCTGGTCACCTCACCGAACACGAAGAACTGTCCGACCGTGGCGCAGGTCTCCACGGCGACATGGGAATGCGGATCCTGCGCGAGCATATCGTCGAGAATCGCATCGGAAATCTGGTCGCAGACCTTATCCGGATGGCCCTCCGTCACCGACTCGGCGGAAATCAACTTCAATTCAGCCATACGGCTGCTCCTTTCGCGAACACCCAACCGTTCGCATCCTGTGATCGCCCACGAAAAACGCCCCGTCCTTCACAGACGCAATCAATAGTTAATTGTTGACTATTCAAAGCGCACCGCTCAGGTATCGGGGCGAATGAAAAATGATGCCAGTCCCTCTATGGGAACCGTGTAGATCAGTTGCCTTCGGTCAGATCGTCCTCACCAAGGGTTTCCTCAAGCAGACCACTGTTGATCTCGCGGAACGCGATGGACAGCGGCTTCTCCTGATTCTGGTATTCCACCAGCGGGCCGACGTTCTGCAGCAGACCCTCATTGAGCTGGGTGAAATAGGAATTGATCTGGCGGGCACGCTTGGCCGCGAAAATGGCCAGAGCGTACTTGGAGTCCGCATGCTCCATCAAATCGTCGATCGGCGGATCCGCAAGACCGGTCGGGGTTGGCTCAGTGCCGAATGCCATAGTGATTATCTCCAAATCATCAGATAAGCCAAAAGCTTCTTTTCCAAAATCATTAGTATAGGCAATCCACTGGACCTCAACCTTGCCTCTCCCACAGGCCTTCTCCGCCAGCGTAGTTATCCAACCTGTAAGGGAATCACACGGGTTTCCGAAAATTTCCACATAGTGACTCTTGACAAAACACGTGTCCCGTTTAGCCAGCACAATAGGAGGCATGGAAATGCGATCTGCAAAACTAATGAATGGACGAGTATTCGCGGGCGCTCGCGCCCTCTACCGCGCCGCCGGTGTGGATGGCAAGGATTTCGGCAAGCCGATCATCGCCATTGCCAATTCCTTCGACGAGTTCCTGCCGGGACATGTGCACCTGAACAAAGTGGGCCGTCTGATTTCCGATGCCATCAAGGAAGCCGGCGGTATTCCGCGCGAGTTCAACACGATGGCCGTTGATGACGGCATCGCCATGGGCCACACCGGCATGCTGTATTCCCTGCCGAGCCGCGACATCATCGCCGATACCGTGGAATATCAGGTGAACGCGCACTGCGCCGACGCCCTGATCTGCATCCCGAACTGCGACAAGGTCGTGCCGGGTATGCTGATGGCCGCGCTGCGCCTCAACATTCCGACCGTGTTCGTTTCCGGCGGCCCGATGGAGGCCGGCACCACCGTGCTGCCCGACGGCACCGTGAAGAAGAACACCGATCTGATCGATGTGATGTACGCCTCCGCCGACGACAACCTGGATGAAGAGGATCTGCTCGCCTATGAGAAGACCGTCTGCCCGACCTGCGGTTCCTGCGCCGGCATGTTCACCGCCAACTCGATGAACTGCCTGACCGAGGCCATCGGTCTGGCCCTGCCGGGCAACGGCACCATCCTGGCCTCCCACTCCTACCGCAAGGACCTGTTCAAGCGCGCCGCCCAGCAGGTCGTCAAGATCGCCAAGCAGTACTACGACGATGACGACGACTCCGTGCTGCCGCGCTCCATCGCCACCAAGAAGGCCTTCGAGAACGCCATGACCATGGATGTGGCCATGGGCGGCTCCACCAACACCGTGCTGCACATCCTCGCCATGGCGCAGTCCGCCGACGTGGACTTCACGCTGGACGACATCGAACGCATCTCCCACACCGTGCCGTGCATCTGCAAGGCCTCGCCGTCCGGCGAATGGGAGATCTCCGACGTACACCGCGCAGGCGGCATCACCGGCATCCTCGGCGAGCTCGACCGTGCGGGCAAGCTGCACCGCGACGTGCACTCCATCGACTACAAGTCCCTGGAAGACAAGCTCAACGATTGGGACATCATGCGCGACACCTGCACCGAGGAAGCCAAGCAGATGTATCTGGCAGCCCCGGGCCACATCGTCTCCCCCGAACCGTGGACGCACACCACCCTGTTCGATTCGCTCGATCGTGACCGTGTCAACGGCGCCATCCACGACATCGACCATCCGGCGGTCACCGAGGGCGGCCTGGCCGTGCTGCGCGGCAACCTCGCGCCTGACGGCTGCGTGGTGAAGACCGCAGGCGTGCCGAAGGAGATCTGGACGTTCCGCGGACCGGCGCTGGTCGTCGAATCCCAGGAGCAGGCCATCGAGGTCATCCTCAACGACACGTTGAAGCCTGGCATGGCTCTGGTCATCCGTTACGAAGGCCCGAAGGGCGGTCCGGGCATGCAGGAGATGCTGTACCCGACCTCCTTCGTGAAGGGCAAGGGCATCGGCAAGCAGGTGGCCATGCTCACCGACGGCCGCTATTCCGGAGGTTCTTCCGGTCTGGCGATCGGACACATCGCGCCTGAGGCCGCGAACAAGGGCCCGATCGCTCTGATCAAGAACGGCGACATCATCAACATCGACATTCCGAACCGTACGGTGAACGTCGAGCTTTCCGACGAGGAGCTGGCTCAGCGCCGCGCCGAGCTGGAGGCCGGCGATGGCTATGTCGCCCATCGTGATCGCAAGGTTTCTCAGGCGCTGAAGGCTTATGCCGCCTTCGCCCGCTCCGCTGACAAGGGAGCGACCCGTGATCCGGAGCTGATCGACAAGCTGTCCGGTCTCGCCTGATTCAAACATACGAAAAGGGCCTGCGCGAAATCGTGCAGGCCCTTTTCGTATGCCGGTTTTTATTGGCTGGATAGTCGGATTGACGGATTACAGGCCGAACTCTTCGGCGATGATATGCCAAAGCTCGTCTGCGGCCTCGTCGACCACGTTATTGACGATGCGTTTGTCGAATTCCGGCGCAGCGGCCAACTCGACCTTGGCGGTCTCAAGCCTTTTGGCCTGCTGCTGAGGGGTTTCGGTGCCACGGCCGATCAGACGACGTTTCAGTTCTTCGAAGGACGGCGGCTCAATGAACACGGTAAGCACTTCGAGGCCGAGTTCCTTCGCGCGCCGTTTGACCGTCCGGGCTCCTTGTAGGTCGATTTCCAAGACCACGGGGATATTGCGTTCCAGATGTTCCACGACTGGTTTCACGGGTGTGCCGTAGTGGGCGAGTCCGAACACGTCGGCGGTTTCGAGAAACTCCCCCGCCTTTTCTTTGGCCAGGAATTCAGGTTCGGTCATGAAGAAATAGTTCACGCCGTCCACTTCGCCCGGACGAGGCTGGCGTGTCGTGGCGGACACCGACAGCCAGATTTCGGGGTGCTGTTCGCGTACGCGCCCCAGAACAGTGCCTTTGCCCACTCCGGCGGGTCCGCAGAGCACAATCAAACGTCCATGTTGAGAATCAGCCATTCCATCCCCACTCTTGGTTATGTCTTGTTTTCCAAAAAGGAAGCTATTCAGAAAAAGAATTTATTCGACGTCTCCATCAGCCGCATCATCGGCGCTTTCGTTTTGAGCCTCGGTCAATGCCTGCCGAATATCCCTGGCGACCGACGCGGTGGCTTCGGTCAATTTTGCGATGTCGGGACCGTGCGTGGCGATGGAACGAGATACCGTGACCAGCACATTGCCCTTGGTGCCTTTGAACACGGTCTTCAGATCGCGTGTCTCCGCTCCCTGCCATCCGTAGCCTGGGGAAAGAATCGGTCCGGTGAACTTGGCCGGGTCGACGCCCGAATCGTTGATCCACTGCCCGATGGTGGCGCCGATGATAAGGCCGACGGAACCCATTCCATCATTGCCCTTATTGAATTTCTGAGCAGTGCTGGCGATGCCGTACGCCACTGTTTTGCCCTTGTATTCGCCTGCCTGACGAATCGCCGTCTGCAGGCTGGCGCCTTCCTGGTTGGACGTCAACGATGCGATGAACACGCCCCTGCAGTTGTTGAGCGCGTCATTGATGACGCCTCCCAATGACCGTGCGCCGTAATACGGCAGCAGGGTGATGGCGTCTGCCAGCAATGGCGCGCCCGGCTTGAAATAGGCGTCCGCGAACGCGGAAATCGTGGTCGGCAGGCCGCCATGCAGGCAGTCGACGATGGTGATGACACCCATCTGCCGTGCCGCATAGAGCACGCGTTCAAGCGCGGCGATGCCTTTGGAACCGTACCGCTCGAACATGGAGGACTGGAATTTGACAGCTGCGGCACGGCCATTGGCCGCCTGCAGCATGCGCATGGAATACAGCTCCGCCCCCAACGCGTCGACGTTATAGCCCCAGTCAGTGAGGAGCTGCCGATGCGGGTCGATGCCGACGCACAACGGGCCGTATTTGGCCATTGAATTGCTCAGTCGCAGACCGAAATCCGAACGCTGGGCATTCACTTCCTCACTGCTGGGGCTACTCATCATTAGTCACGGCTTTCCAATTCGAACAGCTGCTTGGAATGATCCTGAATACTCATGATCTGATAATCATTATTGCGCACCGCCTCGATAGCCATCAACACGGCGGAGAATTCCGTCATGGTGGTGAACTGCGGCAGGTCGGCTGCGATAGCCGCCGAACGGATGGCGTAGCCGTCGGAACGGGAACCGCGGGAGTTCGGCGTGTTGAGAATCAGGTCGATCGCGCCTTCCTCGATCAGCTGGACGACGTTCTTGCCGACGCTGCCCTCCGCATGGTAGGTGGTGATCGGGTCGTCTGGATCGGAGTCCATACGCACGCTGATCTTGTCGACGATCTTGGAATCGATGCCGTAGCGGCGCAGCACGGATGCCGTGCCTTCGGTGGCCCAGATGTTGAAGCCGAGCTCGACCAGTCGCGCGGCGAACAGCGGCAGCTGGCGCTTGTCGGTGTCGTTCACGGAGATGAACACGTTGCCGCTGGTCGGCAGGCCGCCTTCGTATGCGGCGAGCTGGCTCTTGGCGAACGCGTGCGGGAAGTCGCGGTCGAAGCCCATGACCTCGCCGGTGGAACGCATTTCCGGTCCGAGCAGCACGTCGACGGTCTTGCCGAGCGGAGTGCGGAATCGCTTGAACGGAAGCACGGATTCCTTGACGGCCACCTGCTGGCCGCGATGGATGTCGCCACCGTCGCCGTGGGGCAGGAGCAGGCCGTTGTCGCGCTGCTGCTGGATGGTTTCGCCGACCATGATGCGGGCGGCGGCCTTGGCCAGTGCCACACCGGTGGCCTTGGAAGCGAACGGCACGGTACGGGAGGCACGCGGATTGGCCTCGATGACGTACAGAGTGTTGGCCATGAAGGCATACTGCACGTTGATCAGGCCCTGCACGCCACAGCCCTTGGCAATGGCGTAGGTGCCTTCACGCAGACGACGGATCTGGTCATCGGACAGCGTGCTCGGAGGCAGGGTGCATGCGGCGTCGCCGGAATGGACGCCAGCTTCCTCGACGTGCTCCATGATGCCGCCGATATACAGCTCCTCGCCGTCGAACAGCGCGTCGACGTCGATTTCCACGGCATCCTGCAGGAACTTGTCGATGAGCAGCGGCGAAGGCAGACGGCCGGACACGACGGTGTCGGCCTGGGCTTCCTTCAATGCGCGATCGACGTACTTGCGCAATTGGGCGTCGTCGTAGACGATTTCCATGCCACGGCCGCCGAGCACGTAGCTCGGACGGACCAGCACCGGGTATCCGATGGCGTGCGCGGCCTCGCGGGCCTCGTCCAGGCTCAGCGCGGTGCCGTAGCGCGGCGCGTTCATGTCGGCCTTCTTCAGCACCTCGCCGAAGAGCTCACGGTTTTCGGCCAGATCAATGGATTCAGGCGTGGTGCCGAGAATCGGAACGCCTGCGGCCTTCAGTCGGGCGGCCAGGGACAGCGGGGTCTGGCCGCCGAGCTGGACGATGACGCCCTTGATCGGACCCATCTTCTTTTCGGCCTCGTAGATCTCGAGCACGTCTTCGAAGGTGAGCGGCTCGAAATACAGGCGGTCGGACATGTCGTAATCGGTCGACACGGTCTCCGGGTTGCAGTTGACCATGATCGTGTCATAGTTCTTGCCCAGTTCCTGCACGGCGTGCACGCAGGTGTAGTCGAACTCGATGCCCTGGCCGATGCGGTTCGGACCGGAGCCGAGGATGATCACGGCCTCGCGGTCGCGAGGACGCAGCTCGGTCTCATCCGCGTAGCAGGAGTAGTAGTACGGGGTTGCCGCGTCGAATTCGGCGGCGCAAGTGTCGACTGTCTTGAACACCGGGCGGAGGTCGTACGACCAACGCAGCTCACGGATGGTGTTCTCGCCCTCGTCTCCCAGACGGCGCAGGTGCGCGATCTGCAGGTCGGACAGGCCGGCGAGCTTCGCCTTCTTCAGCAGCTTCCTGGTGAGCTTCTCCGCGTTCTTGACTTCCAGCGCAGTCTCGTTGATGAGCGCGAACTGGCGGATGAACCACGGGTCGATCTTGGTGACCGCGAAGATCTGCTCTTCGGTGGCGCCTCCCCACAGGGCACGCTGAATCTGCAGATAACGGTGCTCGGTCGGCACCTTGATGGCGTCGAGCAGCTGGGAAACCTCGTCCTCGGACGGCTTGCCACCATCCCAGTTGAAGCCCATGTGACGCTTGTCGATGGAGCGCATAGCCTTACCAAGCGACTCCTGGAAGTTGCCCGCGAGAGCCATGGCCTCGCCGACGGACTTCATGGAGGTGGTCAGCGTCGGATCGGCGCCCGGGAACTTCTCGAACGCGAAACGCGGCACCTTGGTGACCACGTAGTCGATGGTCGGCTCGAAGCTGGCCGGCGTGGACTGGGTGATGTCGTTCTGGATCTCGTCCAGCGTGTAGCCGAGGGCCAGCTTGGTGGCGATCTTGGCGATCGGGAAGCCGGTGGCCTTGGAAGCCAACGCGGAGGAACGGGACACGCGCGGGTTCATCTCGATGACGATGATACGGCCGGTGTCCGGGTTGACGGCGAACTGGATGTTGCAGCCGCCGGTGTCGACGCCCACGCCACGGATGATGGCGATGCCGATGTCACGCAGCTTCTGGTATTCGCGGTCGGTCAGGGTGAAGACCGGTGCCACGGTGATGGAGTCGCCGGTGTGCACGCCGACCGGGTCGACGTTTTCGATCGGGCAGACGACCACGACATTGTCCTTCTTGTCGCGCATCAGCTCGAGTTCGTATTCCTTCCAGCCTTCGATGCCTTCTTCGATCAGCACCTCGTCGGTCGGGGAATAGTGGATGCCGGCGCCGGCGATGCGGTGCAGCTCGTCTTCGTCGTGCGCGATGCCGGAGCCGAGACCACCCATGGTGAAGCTCGGACGGACCACCAGCGGGTAGCCGAACTTCTCGGCGATCTTGTCGACTTCCTCAAGGGAATGCGCGATGTCGGAGCGGGCGGATTCGGCGCCAGCCTCCTCCACGACCTTCTTGAAGAGTTCGCGGTCCTCGCCACGATCGATGGCGTCAAGGGACGCGCCGATCAGCTCGACGTTGTACTTCTTGAGCACGCCCGCCTCGCCCAGCGCCATGGCCGCGTTCAGCGCGGTCTGTCCGCCCAGCGTCGGCAGCAACGCGTCAGGACGTTCCTTGGCGATGATCTGCTCGAGGATCGGGGTGGAGATCGGCTCGATGTAGGTGGCGTCGGCCATTTCCGGATCGGTCATGATGGTGGCCGGGTTGGAATTGACCAGAATGACCCTAATGCCCTCTTCGCGCAGCACGCGGCAGGCCTGGGTGCCCGAATAATCGAATTCCGCGGCCTGGCCGATCACGATCGGACCGGAGCCGATGACCATCACGGACTTGATGTCTGTGCGCTTAGGCATTGCGGGTTCCCTCCTTGACGGAACGCATGAGATCAACGAAACGATCGAACAGGTATGCGGCATCGTGCGGGCCGGCGGCGGCTTCCGGGTGATATTGCACGGAGAACGCCGGGATATCGACGCACTGCAGGCCTTCGACCACGTTATCGTTCAAATCGATATGGCTGACGAACACCTTGCCGTATTTGCCGTTCTCGAATGGCGCGTCGACGGTTTCGCCGATTGGCGCATCCACGGCGAAGCCATGGTTGTGCGCGGTGATTTCGATTTTGCCGGTGGTCATATCCTTGACCGGCTGGTTGATGCCGCGGTGGCCGAATTTGAGCTTGTACGTGCCGAAGCCGAGCGCGCGGCCCAGCAGCTGGTTGCCGAAGCAGATGCCGAAGAACGGATATCCGGCGTCGAGCACCTGACGCAGCAGATTCACTTCAGGATCGGCCTGTTCCGGGTCGCCCGGACCGTTGGAGAAAAAGACGCCGTCGGGATTGAGGGACTGGAGCTCGTCGAAGGTGATGGTGGACGGCACCACATGCACGCGGCAGCCGCGTTCGGCCATGCGATGCGGGGTCATGGACTTGATGCCCAGATCGACGGCCGCCACGGTGAACAGCGGTTCCTTGCCTTCGAATTCGCCGCAGGGTTCGATGGTATAGGCTTCCTTGGTGCTGACCTCGTCGTAGAGGCTCATGCCCTTCATCTGCGGAGTGGCCTTGACCTCGTCGAGCATGGAGCCGATGGTGCGCAGTTTGCCGTCACCGTCGAGCAGCGCGTCGCCTGAGAAGATGGCCGCGCGCATCACACCGGCGGAACGCAGGTGGCGTACCAGCTTGCGCGTGTCGATATGGCTGATGCCGACGATGTGGTTGGATTCGAGATCGTCGTCAAGGCTGCCGGTGGCGCGCCAGTTGCTCACATTCGGGCTGGGATCGCGCACCACATAGCCTGCGACCCAGATTCTGGAGGATTCCGGATCCTCCCCGTTGATTCCCGTGTCCCCGATGTGCGGGAACGTCTGTACCACGATCTGACGGTCGTAGCTGGGATCGGTAAGCGTTTCCTGGTAGCCGGTCATGCCGGTCGCGAAAACGATCTCCCCGCTGGTCGTGCCGATCGCGCCGTATGGCTCGCCCACATACACCTGTCCGTCTTCGAGAACAAGAACGGCATCCTGAGGGTCAAACATCACGGCTTCGGAATCATACTGGTTCACCAAAACCCCCTTATAGTCAAGGTATTCGTACCAAGGATAGCGGCCGGTTAGGACTCGCGACCCGGCCGAATCGCTTAACTTTCGGCTTTATTCAGCCGAAGGTTCGGTCGGTTGTTCGGCCACTTCAGTGGCTTCCGCATCGGCGCTCACCGCGCTGAGCAGACCATGGATGAACGCCGGCGAATCGTCGTCGCACAGCGTTTTGGCAAGGCTCAACGCCTCATCGATGGCCACCATGTTGGGAACATCATCGTTGAACATGATCTCCCATGCGGCGATGCGCAGGATATTGCGGTCGACGACGCCCATGCGCTTGACCTTCCAACCGGTGGAATGTTCGTCAAGCATGGCGTCGATGGCGGCGATATGCTCCGCCACGCCACGGACGATTTCGATGGCGTAGTCGGGCAGCGGGGTCTGAGCGCCGGGCTGCTCGATGCGCTCAGCAAGAAGGGACAGGATGTCCTGTCCCTTCTCATCCGCTTCATACAACGTGTTCAGAGCCCTCTTGCGAGCGGTGGAACGTGCCATGAAACTTCGCTGTCCTTACTCTCAGTTCTCGCGGCCGAGGTAGGAGCCGTCGGTGGTGTTCACCTTGACCTTCTCGCCTTCGCCGATGAACAGCGGCACCTGGATCTCGGCGCCGGTTTCGACGGTGGCCGGCTTGGTGCCGGCGTTGGAACGGTTGCCCTGCAGACCCGGCTCAGTGTGGGTGACGGTCAGGACGACGGAAGCCGGCAGCTCGACGGACAGCGGGGTGCCGTCGTGGAAGGACACGACGCAGTCGGTGCCTTCGAGCAGGAACTTGGCCTGGTCGCCGACCAGGGTCTTCGGAATGAAGATCTGGTCGTAGGTGGTCATGTCCATGAAGACGAAGTTGTCGCCGTCTTCATAGGAGTACTGGAGGTTGCGGTTGTCGACGGTTTCGAATTCCATCTTCATGCCCGCGTTGAAGGTCTTGTCGACGATCTTGCCGGAAAGCACGTTCTTGATGGTGGTGCGCACGAAGGCGGGGCCCTTGCCCGGCTTGACGTGCTGGAACTTGATGACGGTCCACAGCTGGCCATCGAGGTTCAGAACAGAACCGTTCTTGATGTCATTGGTAGTCTGTGCCAAATTAACTCACCTATTTCTTCATCTGACGGAAAAGCTTACAAAAAGCCTTGCTCATTATGCCACGGCGTGCATACTTTGGAGCATTGCCCTTCCATATATAAAGAAACCTCCCTCGGATTCGCATCCTTGGGAGGTTTCTTTAAAACGCTAGTTCAAGCGTGTCTTGATGTCGGGTAGAAACTACTCGATGATCTTGGTGACACGGCCCGAGCCGACGGTGTGGCCGCCTTCACGCACTGCGAAGGTCAGGCCCTCTTCCATAGCGATCGGCTGGATCAGCTCAACGCCGAAGGTAGCGTGATCGCCCGGCTGCACCATCTCAACGCCTTCCGGCAGGGTGATGACGCCGGTGACGTCGGTGGTACGGAAGTAGAACTGCGGACGGTAGTTGGAGAAGAACGGCGAGTGACGGCCGCCTTCGTCCTTGGTCAGCACGTAGACTTCGCCCTCGAACTTGGTGTGCGGGGTCACGGAGCCCGGAGCAGCCAGAACCTGGCCACGCTCGACCTGGTCACGGTTGATGCCGCGGAGCAGCAGACCGGTGTTGTCGCCAGCCTCGCACTCGTCCATCTGCTTGTGGAAGGTCTCGATGGAGGTGACGGTGGTGGTCTGGGTCGGACGGATGCCAACGATCTCGACGTTGGAGTTGACCGGAAGCTTACCACGCTCGACACGGCCGGTCACCACGGTGCCACGGCCGGAGATGGTGAAGACATCTTCGATCGGCATCAGGAACGGCTTGTCCAGATCGTGGACCGGGGTCGGGATGTAGTCATCGACGGCGTCCATGAGCTTCTTGATCTGCTCAACCCACTTCTCGTGGTCCGGAGCGTCATCGTGCAGTGCGCCGTAAGCGGACACGTGGATGACCGGGCAATCGCGATCGAAGCCGTTTTCGTCGAGGAGGTCACGGACCTCTTCCTCAACGAGCTCGATGAGCTCGTCGTCGTCGACCATATCGCACTTGTTCAGAGCGACGAGGATCTTCGGGACGCCCACCTGACGAGCGAGCAGCACGTGCTCGCGGGTCTGAGCCATCGGGCCGTCGGTGGCGGCCACAACGAGGATGGCGCCATCCATCTGAGCGGCGCCGGTGATCATGTTCTTCACGAAGTCGGCGTGGCCCGGGCAGTCGACGTGAGCGTAGTGACGCTTCTCGGTCTGGTACTCGATGTGGGCGATGTTGATGGTGATACCGCGGGCGGCCTCTTCCGGAGCGGAATCGATCTGGTTGAAGTCGTACTCCGGGTTGACATCCGGGTACTCCTCGTGCAGCACCTTGGAGATGGCTGCAGTCAGGGTGGTCTTGCCGTGATCGACGTGGCCGATGGTACCAATGTTAACGTGCGGCTTAGTACGCTCGTACTTTTCCTTTGCCATGTGTTTGTCCTCCTGGACGTCTCGTAGTAAGCCTTGAACTCACTTCAAGGCACTCGCTACATTTTACTGGGTTTGACGGGTTTGTGCCACTTTGGAGCCCGAACCCAGTCAGCGCTACAAAATACTAGCGCTGACTGGAGACAGTTTCCACTTCAGTGGCAGCGCGTGTCACTCGCCGCGCTGGGCCTTGATGATCTCCTCGGAGACGTTCTTCGGAACCTCAGCGTAGGAGTCCATCTGCATGGTGAACATTGCGCGGCCCTGGGTCTTGGAGCGAAGATCGCCGATGTAGCCGAACATCTCGGACAGCGGGACCTTGGCGTCGATGACCTTGACACCGGTGGAGTCGGTCATGGACTGGATGGAACCACGACGTGCGTTGATGTCGCCCATCACATCGCCCATGTACTCTTCCGGAGTACGCACTTCCACGGCCATGATCGGCTCGAGGATGACCGGCTTGGCCTTCGGGGCAGCTTCCTTGAAGCACATGGAACCTGCGATCTTGAAGGCCATTTCGGAGGAATCGACGTCGTGGACCTGGCCGTCGGTGACGGTAGCCTTGACGCCAACCACCGGGAAGCCGGCGAGGATGCCGGATTCCATGGCTTCCTGCACGCCAGCATCGATGGAAGGAATGAATTCCTTGGTGATGTGGCCGCCGGTGACTTCGTTGACGAACTCGTAGGTCTCGCCGTTCTCGGTGTCGAGCGGCTCGAAGTTCATCAGGACCTTTGCGAACTGGCCGGAACCACCGGTCTGCTTCTTGTGCGTGTATTCCTGGTTCATGACGGCCTTGCGGATCGTCTCGCGGTATGCAACCTGCGGGTTACCGACGTTGCACTCCACCTTGAATTCACGACGCATACGGTCGACGATGATGTCGAGCTGCAGCTCGCCCATGCCGGAGATCAGGGTCTGGCCGGACTCTTCGTCGGTCTTCACCTGGAAGGTCGGATCCTCGTCGGACAGCTTCGCCAGAGCGATGCTCATCTTCTCCTGGTCGGCCTTGGTCTTCGGCTCCACGGCCACCTCGATCACAGGATCCGGGAAGGTCATGGATTCGAGGGAGATCGGGGACTTCTCGTCGCACAGGGTATCACCGGTGGTGACGTTCTTCAGACCCACGAAGGTGTAGATGTTGCCGGCTTCGGCGGCATCCACCGGGTTCTCCTTGTCGGCGTGCATCTGGAAGATCTTGCCGACGCGTTCCTTCTTCTCCTTGGTGGAGTCGAGGACGGTGTCGCCCGGCTTGACGGAACCGGAGTACACGCGCACGAACACGAGCTTGCCGTAGAACGGGTGGGTGGAGATCTTGAAGACCAGTGCGGAGAACGGATCATCGGTGGTCGGCTTGCGGTCGATCTCGATGGACTCGTCCTGCGGGTCGAAGCCGACGATGGACGGAACGTCCTCCGGGCTCGGCAGGTAGTCGACGACGGCGTCCAGCATCGGCTGCACACCCTTGTCCTTGAAGGCGGAGCCGCAGAGCACCGGGTAGGCCTCACGGTTGATGGTGAGCTTGCGGATGCCGGCGCGGATCTCGTCCTCGGTCAGTTCGCCGGACTCGAGGTACTTCTCGAGCAGCTCCTCGTCGGACTCGGCGACCTGGTCGAGCAGCTCGGAACGATACTGCTCAGCCTTGTCCTGCAGGTCGGCCGGGATGTCGGTGGTGTCGTAGTGGGCACCCAGATCGCCGGAAACGTCGTTCCAGACGTAGGCCTTCATGCGGATAAGGTCGACGACGCCGGCGAAGTCGTTCTCAGCGCCGATCGGCAGCTGGACGACCAGCGGGGTCGCGCCCAGCTTGGTCTTGATGGTGTCGACGGAGTAGTAGAAGTCAGCGCCGAGCTTATCCATCTTGTTGATGAAGCAGATACGCGGAACGCCGTACTTGTCAGCCTGACGCCACACGGTCTCGGACTGCGGCTCCACGCCTTCCTTGCCATCGAACACGGCGACAGCACCATCGAGCACACGCAGGGAGCGCTCCACCTCGGCCGTGAAGTCCACGTGGCCAGGGGTATCGATGATGTTGATCTGGAACTTCTGCTTCTCGTCATGGGTCTGACGGTTCCAGAAGCAGGTGGTAGCAGCGGACTGAATGGTGATGCCGCGCTCCTGCTCCTGAGCCATGAAGTCCATCGTCGAGGCGCCATCGTGGGTCTCGCCGATCTTGTAGTTCTTACCGGTGTAGAACAGAATACGCTCGGTGGTAGTGGTCTTACCGGCATCGATGTGAGCCATGATGCCGATGTTACGGATCTGGTTGAGATCATTGAGCACGTCTAGTGCCATGATTGTTCCTTAACTCTCGTTCTCGACTAATTACCAGCGGTAATGAGCGAAGGCCTTGTTGGCCTCTGCCATCTTATGAGTATCCTCGCGGCGCTTGACAGAAGCACCGAGGCCGTTGGAGGCATCGAGGATTTCGTTGGCCAGACGCTCAGCCATGGTCTTCTCGCGACGGGCGCGGGAGAAGTCGGTGAGCCAGCGCAGGGACAGCGTGTTGGCGCGGCCCGGCTTCACTTCGACCGGGACCTGGTAGGTAGCGCCACCGACACGGCGGGAGCGAACCTCGAGGGACGGACGGATGTTGTCCAGAGCGCGCTTGAGAACGGCGACCGGCTCCTGGTCGGTCTTCTCCTTGACCATGTCGAGAGCGCTGTAGACGATGTCCTCGGCGATCGACTTCTTGCCGTCAAGCAGAATCTTGTTGATGAGCTGTGCCACAACGGTGGAACCGTAGATCGGATCCGGCAGCAGCTGATGCTTCTTGGAAGGTCCTTTACGTGACATATCTCTTACTTCGCCTTCTTTGCTCCGTACAGGGAACGACCCTGCTTGCGATCCTTCACACCCTGGGTATCGAGGGCGCCACGAACGATGTGGTAACGAACACCCGGCAGATCCTTGACACGGCCGCCGCGAACGAGCACGATGGAGTGCTCCTGCAGGTTGTGGCCTTCGCCCGGGATGTATGCGGTGACTTCCACACCGGAGCTCAGGCGCACACGGGCGACCTTACGCAGTGCCGAGTTCGGCTTCTTCGGGGTGGTGGTGTAAACACGGGTGCACACGCCACGACGCAGCGGGCTTCCCTTCAGTGCCAAAGTCTTGGACTTCTTCGGCTTTGCCTGACGTCCCTTACGGACGAGCTGTTCAATAGTAGGCAACTTGAATTCTCCGATTCAGTGGTTTCTCTTGGTTTCGTGTGACCGCCGCACTGCACCCACACTCCACGACACTGAATCGTAAAGATAGCCACAGTCCACCGGCCCGATGGCCCGTCCCTCTCTCACCGCCGCATTGCCGCGCGTGATGCAATCGAGTTCCGGGATATCCCAACCCGCACGCCTGTTACATAAGGCATGCCGTTGGCACACACGAATTACCAGTATACGGGTCTGCCGGACAATGCTGGATAATCGTGTCGCGACAGCAACGGCCGTTATACGAAGAGTGGCTCCGACGCCATCCTGGCATCGGAGCCACTCTCCCACGCGCCACCTTGCGCGCATCGCTTCAAACCTCTGAGTCTTTTCATAACCCCATGCGGCCCGGCGTCCTCGCCGTACTGCCTATGCCGCCATCTCGAATCGCTATATTCGGTTGTTCTTCAGTTATATCTTGAAGGCGTTGCGCATGGGCCTCACGGCCATCGGCGCTTCATTGCGACCTGACGAATTCTCGACCGATCTGCAACTCCGGCCTTCACCTTTAGTATACCGCAAACGAACATATGACACGGGGCAAAACACCCCTAAATCCCAATATTTTCAATACTTAACCGAACTTCAGCGCAAAGCAACACAATCTAACATCGCCATGGAAAAACAGGTCAAAACAGAACAGCCTCTGAACCGTTCTGTACGGTTCAGAGGCTGCCTGGCCGATGCCACGAATCACATTCAGGCGTTGACCGTTTCCTCGGACTCATCCTTGACGGCATCCCCGGCTTCCGAAGCCTTGGCCGCGGAACCCTTCTCGCCATTGTCGGAATCCGGGTGGATCTGATGCTTGTCATCGTGCTCGCGCCACCAGCTGGACAGCACCGAACCGGAGATGTTGTGCCATACGCTGAAGAAGGTGGACGGCACGGCGGCAAGCGGGTTGGACGCGAAGGAGCTCAGGGCCAGCGTGGCACCCAAAGCGGAATCCTGCATGCCGACCTCGAAGGTGATGGCCTTCTGCTGCGCGTAGCGGAAGCCCTTCGGATACACCTTGTACATGAGCTTGGAGAAGCCGAAGCCCAGCGCGTAGCCGCACAGGTTGTGCAGGATGACCACCGGGATGGCAAGCAGCGAGGATGCCACGAACAGCTTCGAACCATTGGCTGCGACCACGACGCCGATGATGAGCAGGATGGCGACCTGGGACACGATCGGCAGCGCCACCGTGACCTTCTCGATCTTCTCCTTGAAGATGGCGTGGCAGATCACACCGAGCGCGATCGGGAACAGCACCACCTTGACCGCGTTGAGGAACAGGGACTCGACCGGCACGGTCACATACTGGGAGGCGAGCCACTGCATCAGCAGAGGAATCATGAACGGCGCGCACAGCGTGGACAGGATGCCGATGGACACGTCAAGCGCCACGTCGCCACGGCTCAGATAGCTCATCACGTTGGATGAGGTGCCGGACGGGCAGCAGCCGACCAGAATCACGCCCACAGCAAGCGGGCCGTCGAGACGGAAGATCCAGCACAGCAGCACGGCCACCAACGGCATGATCACGAAGTGGGCCACCGTGCCGACGACGACCATCAGCGGCTGGGTGAGGATACGTTTGAAATCGTCGAGCGTCAGCGTCAGACCCATGCCGAACAGCACGATGCCCAGGAAGTATCCGGTGTAGGACTTGCCCCACAGGCTGGTCTGCGGCACGAAGTAGTTGAACACGGCCCATACGATCACGATCACGGTGAACCATTTGGTGAGCCAATCACCAAATGCCTTGATCTTCTGCATTATCGTTTCCTCTTTTCTCAATCACGTTTCCATGGAAGTCATTTCCGGGGAAAACAAAACGGGACCGGCTTTCTGCCGACCCCGTCGTGACATCTTCCGTTGGAATTGCCTACAAATTAGGCACCCATCCATCAAGTGCGTAACATTCCGTTCACATAATGAACATCACTTGACGGCCGGAAGCGCAACACGCCGACGCGCGCACATCCAAAAAATCGTGTATAGTATCCATTCGTTGCGCTTCCGCATGGAAGTGAGAACATGGTGGCTATAGCTCAGTTGGTAGAGCATCTGATTGTGGTTCAGAAGGTCGCGCGTTCGAGCCGCGTTAGCCACCCCGGTGAAACCTCGGAAGAAATTCCGAGGTTTTTTGCTATCCGCGGCGGCCGAACGCGCGGAACCAGACTTTCCCGATCGCAAGCAACCCACAACAAAAGGAACGACCATGCTGTCTTTCGAAAACGACTACTCCTGCGCCGCGACGCCGGAAATCATCGCCCGTCTCGCCGAAACCGCGACCAACCAGTATCCCGGCTACGGCACCGACGACGTCTGCGAAAGCGCCAAAGCCAAAATCCGCGAGGCCTGCGCATGCCCGGACGCCGAAATCTTCTTCCTCGTCGGCGGCACTCAGACCAACCAGGTCGTCATCGACGCCATCACCCCACCGTATGCGGGCGTGGTGGCGGCCACCACCGGACATGTGAACGTGCATGAGGCGGGCGCTATCGAATTCACCGGCCACAAAGTGCTCACGCTCCCCCACCATAACGGCAAAATCGACGCGGATGAACTCGACGAATACTGCGCCACGTTCTACGCGGACGGCAACTACACGCATATGGTGTTCCCCGGCTGCGTGTACATTTCGCAGGCCACCGAATACGGCACGCTGTACACGCTGGCCGAGCTCGAGGCGATCCGCAAGGTCTGCACGAAGTACGACATGCCGTTGTTCATCGACGGCGCGCGTCTCGGCTACGCGCTGACCGCCACCGGCAACGACGTGACGATCGAGGACATCGCGCGTCTCGCCGACGTGTTCTATATCGGCGGCACCAAGGTGGGCGCAATGTTCGGCGAGGCCGTGGTGTTCACGCATGGCAACATGCCGCAACACTTCTTGACGCTCGTCAAGCAGCATGGAGCATTGTTGGCGAAGGGATGGCTGCTGGGACTGCAGTTCGACACACTGTTCACCGACGATCTGTACCTGCGCATCGCCCGCCACGCCAACGATGCCGCGGACCGTATCCGCAAGGTGCTGGTGGAACGTGGCTACACGCTGACTTTCGACGCTCCGACCAACCAAATCTTCATCACGCTCGACAACGAGACCTCAGAACGACTGCAACGCAACGTACGCCTCGGCTTCATGGAGAAGGCCGACGATACGCATACCGTGATGCGCATCTGCACCAGCTGGTCGACCACCGACGAACAGGTGGAGCAGTTGATAGCTCTGCTGTAGACGGCCTGCGCCGATCAGCGCTGGTTGTCGGCAATCGCCTCACGTTCCATTTCGACGAATTTGCGGACGGATGATTCGACCGAATAGTTGGTTTTCGTATGTTCGGCATAGGTGGCGCCCCATTGCGAGAGCTGCGCCGGATGGTCGATCCACCAGTCGATGCGACGGGCCAGCGCGTCCACATCGTCCACGGGGAACAACGATTCGTCCAGCAGCGCGAACTGGCCGGCCGCGCTCAGCGACGACGAGGCGATCACCGGCACCAGACCGGCGGCCATGCCTTCGATGACACTCACCGATTCGAGATCGGCGATCGACGGGTGCACCAGCAGATCGCCGGAACGCAGCAACGCCGGCATGTCGGCATTCCGGTGGAATCCGATCGAAGCCGGACGAGACAACAGCCGTCCGGCCATACGCTGCAACCTCTTCTTAAGCGGCCCGGTGCCGGCGATCACCAATTCGATGTCCTGCGCGTGACGGCAGCGGGCGATCGCCCGGATCAACGCGACATGGTTCTTCTCATTGGTCAGTCGTCCCGACGCGACGATACGGAACGGCACCGGCGACGGCTCGTCCGCCTTGCGCTGCCGCTTCGGCGTGAACCGCGATTCATAGCCGTTGGAGATGACATGCAGCTTCGACTTGTATCCATGCGAGCGCAGCAGGCTCGCACCCAATTCGGTCGGCACATGCACATGGTCGATCTTGCGGTACAGCCATATGTCGAACAGCCAGTAGATGAACGAGTCGATGCCGGGCACATACTTCAGCGGCCCGGCGGAATACGTGATGTTCTCCGGCTGCACATGGTAGCCGGCCGTAACGGCGATGCCCATCTGTTTGGCGACCTTGCAGGCATGCTGGCCGAAGCGGAACGGCGTGTAGATATGCACCACGTCCACACCATCGAACGCCTTGCGGAACAAGGTGTCGCTCGGCTCGGCGAACTGCATCTGCTGCTTCTTCGCCACCCAGCTGACCAACGGCACATGATTGATGCGCGCAGGATATTCGGGTGCGCCGATGCCCACCAGACGGACGTGATGCCCCTGATGTTCCAGTTCCTGAGCCCATTGCAACGCCGAATTCGAGGTTCCATTGCCTCTGTTCCCCGACGTGTCGACCACCATGGCGATGGTCAGGGGGCATTGCGTTTCGTTCTTCTCAATCTCGGACATGCGTTCCATCCTACGCCGATGGCACAATAGAAATCATGACTGAAGAGAATCGTGCCCTCGGCACTCCGCTTGGTAAGCATCCGACTCGTGTTCTATTTCTTGGCTCCGGCGAGCTGGGCAAGGAAGTCACCATTGAATTGATGAGGCTTGGCGCATGGGTATGTGCGGCCGATTCCTACGCCGGCGCGCCGGCACAACAGGTGGCGCACGAATACCGCGTGCTCGACATGGCCAACGCGGACCAGCTGCGCGCGCTGTTCGACGAAATCCAGCCGGACATCATCGTGCCGGAGGTCGAGGCAATCGCCACCTCCGAACTCGCGGCCGCCGCCGAACGTGGCGCGCAGGTGGTGCCAAGCGCCGAAATCGCGGCGATCTGCATGGATCGCGAACGCCTGCGCGTGCTCGCACACGAGGAACTGGGACTGCCGACCACCCCGTACCGTTTCGCCGGCTCTCTGGAAGAACTACGTGAGGGCGCGCAAATCGTCGGCTATCCATGCGTGGTCAAGCCGATCATGAGCTCCTCCGGCCACGGACAGTCCGTGGTACGTTCCGCGGAAGCGATCGACGCGGCTTGGACCGAAGCGCAGGAAGGCCGCCGCGCACACGACGAAGGCGACGTGTCACGCGTGATCGTGGAGGCGCTCGCCCCACTCGACTACGAGCTGACCGTACTGACCGTCAGCTCCAGCACCGGCATCGTGACCTGCGCTCCAATCGGACAACGTCAGGAAAGCGGCGACTACCGCGAATCCTGGCAGCCGGCCACCTTCACGCCGGACGTGCTCGAACAGGCCCAGCACATCGCACGAACCGCCGTGGAAGGTCTGGTGGCGAAGGCCAAGGCATCCGGCGAAAAAGGCTGGGGCGTGTTCGGCGTCGAACTGTTCGTGCTGACCGACGGAAACGTGCTGTTCAACGAGGTCTCCCCTCGTCCGCACGATACCGGCATGGTCACCATGGCTTCCCAGCGATTGAGCGAATTCGCATTGCACGCGCGCGCGATCCTCGGCCTGCCGATCACACAGGAACATGTCGCCCTGTCGATTCCGGAAGGCACCGTCGCGGCAAGCCATGCGATCGTCGTCCAGGGCGATGGCGAAGCGGAATTCCGCAACGTCGCCGCCGCGCTCGCCGAACCGGGTACCGACCTACGTATCTTCGCGAAGCCGGAAGTGCATGGGCACCGACGCATGGCAGTCGCGCTGGCCATCGGCGGCAACGAGGCGGATGCGCGCGCCAAAGCCGGGAACGTGGACGAATCGCTCGACATCGCAATCGTTTGACGGCTATCGCCGGATGCTGAGACGAGGCTGCCGGAACGCGCCCAAAAGTCGCGCGATTGTAGCCTCCCGTTGGTATCTTGTTAACCGTCAAGTTCACCAAACTATCTACCTCCCACACACCAGGAAAGGCGAGTAATGGAGAAGTTGGAAAAGCTCTACGAGGGCAAAGCCAAGCAACTGTACGCAACTGACGATCCGGAGGTCCTCTGGGTCGAATACAAGAACTCCGCTACCGCAGGTGACGGCGAAAAGAAGGAAGACTTCGCCGGCAAGGGCAGGCTGAACAACCTCATCACCACGCTGATCTTCGATCTGCTCAAGAAGCGCGGCATCGACAGCCACCTGGTGGCACGCGTGGGCGAGACCTCCCAGCTGGTCAAGAAGGTCACGATGTTCCCGCTCGAGATCGTGCTGCGTAACACCGCGGCCGGCCACTTCTGCTCCCGCCTGGGCGTCGAAGAGGGCATCGAGCTCAAGGAACCGGTGCTGGAGTACTTCCTGAAGAACGATGACCTGCACGATCCGTTCGTGAACGACGACGATCTGGTGGCGCTCGATGTGTGCACCCGCGAGGATCTGGCCGAAATCGCGCCGCTCGCCCGCCGCATCAACGAGGCCCTGATCGAAATCTTCGCCAAGATCGACGTTAAGCTGGTCGATTTCAAGATCGAGATGGGCCGCACCTCCGACGGCACGCTGCTGCTCGCCGATGAAATCACGCCGGATTCCTGCCGTCTGTGGGATCAGCGCGACCATTCCGGCAAGGTGGAGCACCTCGATAAGGACCTGTTCCGCCGCGACCTGGGCGACATCATCCCGGCATACGAGGAGATCGAAAGCCGCTTGGCCGAGCTCGCCAAGTCCGAGGGCATCGAAGTCGCAGAGTAATGCGTTTGCAAGCCCGCATCTGAAGCGAAAGCCGGATGCGGGCTTCCTTGTTATATCGCAATCCTTCATTCTTTTGTCAATCCAAATCCAATAACCCCTCTTTTTTCAAGGAGTTGACCATGGTTTTTCGCGTGTACGTGGAAAAGAAGCCGGGCTTTGACGTCGCGGCCCAGCAGCTCGTCAACGAGTTGCGCACCATTCTCGGCATCGAAGCTTTGAAGAACGTCCGTCTCGTCAACCGTTACGACGTGGAAGGCATCAGCGAGGAGCTGTTCGCCCAGGCCACGCCGACCGTGTTCAGCGAGCCGCAGGTGGACAACGTCTACGCCGACCTGCCTGATTTCGGTTCCGACACCGTGTTCGCGGTGGAGTATCTGCCCGGCCAGTTCGACCAGCGTGCGGATTCCGCCAGCGAGTGCATCCAGCTGATCTCCCAAGGCGAGCGTCCGACGGTTCGTTCCGCCAAGGTGTATGCGCTGGAAGGCAAGCTTTCCGAAGCCGACGTCGAGGCCATCAAGCATTACGTGATCAATCCGGTGGAAGCCCGTGAAGCCTCTCTGGATGTCAAGACCACGCTGAAGACCCAGGTGCCGGTGCCGGGCAAGGTGGAAGTCATCGACGGCTTCCGTTCTATGAGCGACGCCGAGCTTGAGCAGTTCATCGAGGACCGTGGTCTCGCCATGGATCTGGCCGACCTGCAGTTCTGCCGTGAGCACTTCACCGAGGAGCAGCGCGACCCGACGATCACCGAGATCAAGGTGATCGACACGTATTGGTCCGACCATTGCCGTCACACCACGTTCGGCACGCAGCTTGACGAGGTTTCGATCGACGATGCCACCGTCAAGGCCGCGTTCGACAAGTATCTTGAGATGCGTCACGAGCTGGGCCGCGACACCAAGCCGGTATGCCTGATGGATATGGGCACGATCGGCGCGAAGTGGCTTAAGAAGAACGGCATTCTGAAGAATCTCGACGAATCCGAGGAAATCAACGCCTGCACCGTCAAGGTGAAGGTGGATGTGAACGGCCATGACGAGGATTGGCTGTTCCTGTTCAAGAACGAGACGCACAACCACCCGACTGAGATCGAACCGTTCGGTGGCGCGGCCACCTGCATCGGTGGCTGCATCCGCGATCCCCTGTCCGGCCGTTCCTACGTGTATCAGGCCATGCGCGTGACCGGCGCAGCCGATCCGACCGTCCCGGTTTCCGAAACGCTTGAGGGCAAGCTCCCCCAGCGCAAGCTCGTCACCACCGCCGCGGCCGGCTACTCCTCCTACGGCAACCAGATCGGTCTGGCCACCGGCCAGGTGGATGAGATCTACCATCCGGGCTATGTGGCCAAGCGCATGGAGGTCGGCGCGGTCGTGGCCGCGACTCCGGCCGATCATGTGCGCCGCGAGACCCCGGCTCCGGGAGACAAGGTCATCCTGCTCGGCGGCCGTACCGGTCGTGACGGCATCGGTGGTGCCACCGGCGCTTCCAAGGCGCATAACGTCGAATCGCTGGAGCTTGACGGCGCCGAAGTGCAGAAGGGCAACGCGCCAGTCGAGCGCAAGCTGCAGCGTCTGTTCCGCCGTGGTGACGCGTGCCGTCTGATCAAGCGTTGCAACGATTTCGGCGCGGGCGGCGTGTCCGTGGCGGTCGGCGAGCTGGCCGACGGCCTGTATGTGGACCTCAACAAGGTGTCGAAGAAGTACGAGGGTCTTGACGGCACCGAACTGGCGATTTCCGAATCGCAGGAACGCATGGCCGTGGATGTGGCCGCCGAAGATGTGGACGAGTTCCTCGGCTATGCCAAGGAGGAGAACCTCGAGGCCGAGGTCATTGCGACCGTGACCGAGGATCCGCGCATGACGATGGTGTGGAACGGCGACACGATCGTGGACCTTTCCCGCGAATTCCTCGCCTCCAACGGCGCTCCGAAGCATCAGGTGGTGCATGTCGAGGCGCAGCACGGCTACACGACGCCGTGGGCTTCCGGCACGCTTTCCGAGCGCATGCACACCATGCTCACCGACCTGAACGTGGCTTCCAACAAGGGTCTTTCCGAGCGTTTCGACTCCACCATCGGCGCGGGCACCGTGCTCATGCCGTTCGGCGGACGCAAGCAGCTGACCCCGAACATGGCCATGGTCGCCAAGCTTCCGGTGTTCGGCGAGACCACCACCGCTTCCGCGATGGCCTGGGGATTCAACCCGTACATCATGGAGCAGAACCAGTTCACGGGCGCGTACCTGTCCGTGGTCGAGTCGCTGTCGAAGCTGGTTGCCGCCGGCTTCGAACATGAGAAGGCGTACCTAAGCTTCCAGGAGTATTTCGAGAAGCTGCGTGACGAGCCGGAACGGTGGGGCAAGCCGATGGCCGCCGTGCTGGGCGCTTTGATGGCTCAGGTGGATCTGGGCGCTGGCGCGATTGGTGGCAAGGACTCCATGTCCGGCACCTTCGAGCAGCTTGACGTTCCCCCGACCCTGATCTCCTTCGCCGTGGCGGTGGGCAATATGAAGCGCGCCACCTCCCCCGAGTTCAAGGGCGCCGGCCACCGTGTGGTCCGCATCGCCCCGCGCTATAAGGCCGATGGCCTCACCCCGGACAAGGATTCGCTGCTGGAGGTGTTCTCCGCGGTTGAGGAGCTCACCGATTTCGGCGACGCTCTGGCCGTGTCCACTCCGGGCTACGGCGCCACCGCCGAGGCGATCTTCAAGATGACGGTCGGTAACCAGATCGGCGTGAAGCTGGACGACGGCATTGCCGTGGATGACCTGTTTGCTCCGGCCTATGGCTCCTTCATCATCGAGCTTGCCGACAACGCGAAGGTTCCGGCCGTGTCCAACCTGGTGGAAGTCAGCGAGGTCGGCGAAACCACCGAGGAGTATTCGTTCGTGGCCGCCGGCGAGACGCTTGATCTGGCCGAGCTGCAGGACGCGTGGGAGGGCGGCATCGAATCCGTGTTCCCGTACCGTTCCAAGGGCGAGGAGAAGGGCAAGACGGTTGAAACCATGTCCTTCGACGCTCCGAAGAAGACCGTATACACCGGCACCGGTGTGGCCAAGCCGCATGTGATCATCCCTGTGTTCCCAGGCAACAACTGCGAATACGATTCCGCCGCCGCCTTCGAACGCGCTGGTGCTGACGTGAGCACGCTTATCGTGAACAATCTCACCCCCGCCGCCGTGGCCGAGTCCACCAACGCGTTGGTCGAGGAAATCAGGAAGAGCCAGATCATCATGATTCCTGGCGGCTTCTCCGGCGGTGATGAGCCGGATGGCTCCGCTAAGTTCATCACCGCGTTCTTCCGCGCCCCGGCCGTGACCGAGGCCGTGCGCGACCTGCTGAACAACCGCGACGGCCTGATGCTCGGCATCTGCAACGGCTTCCAGGCGCTCATCAAGCTCGGCCTGGTGCCGTACGGCGACATCGTGCCGATGACCGCCGAATGCCCGACGCTGACGTTCAACACCATCGGCCGCCACCAGAGCCGCCTAGTGCGCACCCGCGTGGCATCGAACCTCTCCCCGTGGCTTGCGAAGACCGAGGTGGGCGACATGCACACCATCGCCATCTCCCATGGCGAAGGCCGTTTCGTGGCTTCCGACGACGTGCTCGCCCAGCTCAAGGCCAACGGCCAGATCGCTACGCAGTATGTGGACGAGGCTGGCGTGCCGGGCATGGACCTGGATGTGAACCCGAACGGTTCGCTGCTGGCCATCGAAGGCATCACCAGTCCGGACGGCCGCGTGTTCGGCAAGATGGGCCACTCCGAGCGCTACAGCAACGGCACATTCGTGAACGTGCCCGGCGAAAAGGACCAGCCGCTGTTCGCAGCCGGCGTGGAGTACTTCGCCGCCTGATCGCGCGAGGCCGCCTAGAGGCCGGTTCGATATAAACCGCCTGTAAGCCAGAGAGGGTGTGTTCGGAATTGCTTCGGATTCCGGACACACCCTCTTCGCGTTTTTGGTTCGCCGTATAGAGGTGTGACAATGAGCCCCGTTTTATGCTCACGAGTATGATGCGCATAAGCATAAAACAATTAGAGATCGAATCGATATCTGCATAAAACATGCTCGGGGATACGCAATAACGAATCATTCACACCAGAACATCGTTGGCACCATCACCACGCTTCGTTCCCGCGCCGATCTCATACCCGGATATTCCGAGCGGCATTACGTCTTGTTCGTCAAGACGGACGAACTGGCCGCCACCGCACGGGAACGAAGCGCGGCGATGATCTATGCATTCTCTCGGTCAAAGACCATTACGGAGATCACCGAATACGAAGCCAACCCCGAAAACCATCAAGTGGCTTGTTTGCGACATACAGAACGCAACAGCCCGAGTATGAGCCGCGGAATCGCAACGCTCATACTCGGGCTGGCGGAGAAAGGGCACCCAAATAGGCAAAGAAACATATTCAAAAGGCTGAAATCCGCCATGACCAAGTGCGCTAGCCATGACACGTTCATCTTGATAGCAGCGGCAATAACCCACTACTTATCGGCAAGCTGGACCTGGACCTTGTACCCTTCCTCTTTGGCAATCTGCGAATATGCCTTCTCCACAATCTGCTTGGCCTGCTTATCCGCTTCCTGCAGAAGCTTGCTCTTGGAAGCCTTATCGGCTGCCGACTTCTTGGCATGCTTCAATGCTTCGGCCGTGTCCGTTACCTCATTGCCATTGAACAACGAGCTCTCCGAGTCAAAGAAGCGCAACGAGTCAGGATCCACCGACACGGATTGCAACGTGGCCTTGGGCAAGGTAATCGAAATCGTTCGGGTGTCGTCATGCACCTTGATTTCCGCCTTGGCCAGGTCGACGCCGGCGCGAATCTCATAACTGTAGAACATCGTGAACTTCTTCTTGTTCACATGGGCGATGTTCCCCTCGGAGAACTCCTCGAAACCATAGTCGTTCTCCTTGGCGGTGGTCAGATCCTGCATCGTCTGCAGCTGACGGGAGACAATCGTGGTGGTGATTTCAGGCTCGGCCTTCTTCGGATTGAAGATTCCGTCTATCTTGCGGTATCCGATGATGGTTCCCACCATGATCACTACGACAGCAACAATGATCGCAATCACCTTCGCCTTAGTGCTCATGCCTCCCATTGGATTCCTCATAGAACTCTTTCTGGAACTCCTAGGCATAATCTTCTCTTTCCCTTGATATTCCCTATGCCGTCCATGAGACATCAGCCGCACGCATTGCATTCATATACCGTGTCTACACGTTGGCATGAAAATACTAGCAGATGACCGGCTGACACGACTCTGATAACTTAACTTTCGTGCCAGCCGACGCACCGCCAAAACGAAGCCCCTACTTCACCACTTCGTAGTTACTGACCGATACCTTGACCTGCGCGGCGTTCACATCAGTACCAGCCTCGAACCGAACCTTCTCACCTGCCGCCCATGAACTGGTGTTGGCAAAAGTCTCCTCCACCTTCACACCGTCAGCGTCATAGAGCGCCAGCAGCAGCGAGACATTGCTGAAATTGATCTTGCTGGTGTTCTCGATGACCGCGGAATACGTGTAGTAACCACCATATTCCGCTTCCGTTCTGTCGAATTGAGCCGATGAAACCAGACTGTTGATCACCTGATCCGTCTCGTTCTTCTCCTGAACGGAGTTGCCGTTACGAACCAAATCGTCAAGGGTGTCCTGGTATTTCGAATCGACCTTAAGCCCGTACTTATCCACGAATGTCTTCAGAATCGTGGACCGCTTATCATATACCTCGTTCCACGCGTTGGTATATTCGGCACTGGTATTCGAGTATTTCTTGACCACGGACAGTTGATCATCCAGTGAATTCAAATAGGCGATGATCTGTTCCTGGAGCTTCGAGTCCTTGAATTGACGCGCCTTCAACGGCTTGTCATTATCAATCTCAGCCTGAACGATCTGCTGAAGATTCTTTGATTCACTCGTATCCTTACCCTGCCCTTTGAGCTTATCGATAAGAGCGGAACGTTTGCCAAAACCCTCCGCGATAATGGACATCGCCTCGTCATCGGCATAGTCCGGCCCCTCAGCCTTCTTCTCGCCGCACGCGGATACACCAGCAATCAATGTGATACTCAGTATCGCAGCAAAGACCTTCTTCATCATGTTGCCCTCCTTATAGATTTATAGACCGAGAATCTGCTTCTTCTTGGAATCGAATTCATCCTGGGTCAAGATCCCCGCGTCAAGCAGTTCCTTGAGCTTCTTGACCGCATCCAACTGTTCAACGACCGACATGGACGGCGCCGCAGCAGTAGAAGTCTGCCGCTGTGCCGCCATAGGCTGCTCCGCAATCGCGGGATTGGTCTGCGCTGCGGTCATCGGATTAATCCCCTGCGCAAAGGCCGCACCGAACATCATCGCACCCGCATCGCCGAACCCATGCTCCTCAACACCATGCGCGATCTTCTGCTGCGCCGCCACATTCGAGGCATGCTGCGACACATCCTCATACGCCTTCAGATCCATCTTGTTGGCAGAGAACTTCTGTACAAGTTCACGCGAGGCATCCGAAAACTCGATGTTCTCGATGCCGATTTTCACGATGTTGAACCCGAAACGCGACGGCCATGTACCGGCATTCTGAGTATCGTTCGCGACCTTGAGCGCAATGTCGTTCGCCTGTGCCGGCAGTTGTGAGATCCTGTACTGCGTCGACAGCGCATTCAACGTTACCGTGAATGACTGTAGAAACTCCGCCAGAATCTGCGAGCGCGCCCGTTGATCATCAAACGAATAATAGGTGACGTTCGCCGGAACAAAATTACGGATGAACCGCACGGGATCGCCGATTTGGATGGTGAACGAACCATAGGCGAAGATCTCAAGATCCGTTCCATAAAACACATCGTTATACATGAGCGGACCGCGTGTACCGAATTTGATGTCACGGATCTCACGCAGATTCACAAAGGCAATCTGCTTGTAATCAGACGTGATGCCGCCGTAACCGATACGCTCGCCGACCTGCTTGAAGATTGATTTCCCTACCCCGTCACCGTTAAAGATACTGTCCTGCCCATCGTGGTATTCGTAGCCGCCTGGCTGGGAGATGATGTTCTCGATGCCGGACTGGCTGAAGATGAACGCCGCCATGTTCTCCGGCACATAGATTTTCGACCCGTTGGTGATGACGCCCTCGGAACCGTGCCCGTTGGAGCCGCGGCCGTTGTCGGTGTTCCGCCGTTCGCCGGGAATTAACGCCGTGTGCTCATCGAAATGTCCCGCGGTGATGATGTCCTTCCATTGATCACCGAAGGTTCCGCCGACCGCCCCACCTATTGCCTGCAGAATGCCCATGTCATATGCCTTTCGCCTGTTAGCGCGACTATTTCAACGTCTGTGTGGTGTCACAGTAGCGGCATTGGATCGTCATGCCAGAATGCCCGGAGATAGGCGCCCTACATCCGATGCATTTGACCGTGACCTGTTCTTCTGTGTTTTCCTGCGAATCCATCGTCTTTCCGGTAAACGTTTTGGCGAAAACATCAAGGGTCCCTTTGATGGCCCCCGCCAGCATCTCCACACTGGGTATGGTCTTGCGCAATTCCGCAGCCTGGCTGGACGGAAGTCCTGTAGTGACTTGGCTGATGGCATCCAACCATTGGGCCACCAGTTTCCGGCTGGAGTACTTGTCACCGGTCTCAAACACGAATGACACCTCATCCGGGACGAAAAGCAGATCCAATACCGCAAGGTCGTTCTTTTCCGCGTATTTCGCCTGCGCGACCCCATCCAGCACCTTAAGCCGGGATAACGGGTACACATCCTCATGCTCCGTCCCTTTACCGAACATCTTTCTGATCTGCCATACATATATCAGGTTCCTGTTGGTCAGAGTCAATTCCACACATGCCTGTTCACGGTCGTCGCCGCAGCGCCGGACCTGCGTGCAGGTCAGGATTTTCGTTTCGTCCGACCGCAACTTGTATCCACCCATCGTCAATCCCTCTTTTCCCCCTTGTTTCCTTTACGCTGCTTGAAGAACCAAATCGCCGCAATGATAACGATAAGTTCAATCAAGCCGAGAAAACTTTCTCCCCAAATCATGTACGCGATGGCGATGATGACGAATATCACCACACAGGCGACAATGCCGATAAGCAGCATCTGCTTGTTCTGCTCAAGCTTGGCAGCTTCGCTCTTCTGCGCGACGGCGCGAATATTCAGCTGAGCATCAACATCTTGGAAGAATTGCTTGACGTGCTGCATGTACTGCGTCTCGTCATCGTTCTCGCTGCTCACCTTGACGAGAGCCCCATTTTCACGGGGAGATACCACAGCCGTAAATGTGCCGCCGTTGTATGCGCTGAACAGCACTGTCATAGTCGTATCGTTCGCATCGGTAAGCATGAATGTCGCACTCGTTGCCAGCATCGTACGAATGGACTGATAAACCATCGACGGCGATGATGAGAAGCTGCCTTGTTGAACTGCCAAAACCATGTATCCGTATACCCTCTCTATTCACACGCAAGAGAGCTCCGGGGCACCGCTAGGATACTCCGGAGCTTCTTGAATCCTTATGCGACGGATGCCAGCTTCTGCGTGATGCGCCCCATTACCTCGAGGTAGTACGCCTCATCGGCAGCGCTCAGCGAATTCTGATCAATCGCATTCAACTTGTTCATGGTGTCGGTGTATTGCTGCATCATCTTCGTGTAGTCCGCGAGCATGCTGATGGAGTCCCCCGAGTCCTTGTACTTCTTCATGAATTCGACGTACTGATCGAAGAACTGCTCGTAGCTGTCCATCGAGGCCTTGAAGTCGGCACTGACCTGCGATGGGTCGGATTGCTGGCTTTGCTGGTTCTGCTGCGACTGTTGTTCCTGTTGCTGCGCATTCTGCGACTGCTGCTGGTTCTGCGATTCCTGAGTCTGCTGACTGTCTGTCGAATCCTGGACTTTTGAATCATCCTCGGATTTCGGGGCATCCAAAGTGATGTCCATGGTGTTTCCATCCTCTTCATCCTCCATGAAGAAAACCGTAATCTCGTTGTCGTCGGCATCTTTCGCTGTAAAGCTATGCGCGGATTTGTCATAGTCAACGATGAAGCCCATTTTCTTCGCATCCTTTACATAGGAGTCGAAAGAGGATTGCGTCGCATTGCACAACTTGATAGAAACATAGTCCGATGAATCGCTATAAACCTCGCCTTTCTGATTAGCTAGCGACGGCAGTTTCTTGGCGAAGTCCCCGTCCGGCCAAGTAATCGACTGGCACGATGCCTCAATCGCGGCCTTATGTTCGGCCTTCGCATGCGCAGTATAGGCAATCATTCTGCCGCCCATGACCACTACGGCAGCCACAGTGACGCCGATGGCGACATATGCTCCGATACGGCCTCCGACCTTGCCGTCCTTCCGCGTGAAGATCACACTCAGAACGGACAACAGCGCAGGTATGAACGCCAATACCGCAATGAGCGGCACGGTGATGTCGGAAGCGGTTCCCACCGACGCAAACAGCATGAACACTGCGGCGGCGATAACAGCGAGCACCACGATTTTCGACAGTTTTTTGCGCTTCTTCGGCTGGGTTTCCTTCACAGGGGGAACCGTCGAAATATAGGTTTGAGAGCTATCAGTCTGCTGCTCCTGCAACTGTGCGGCGCTCGGCATCTGCTGCGTAGAGTCCTTAAACGAATTCCACTGCGCATAATCGTTCGGATTGAACATCTGCGTCGCGTCGGAATCCGCCTGCCGAGCATTGTGCCCCAACTGTCTAGCCGCTTCTTCGGCATTCGCCTCTTCTGAACTACCGGCATTCGCCGCAACCGCACCATTCTGCGGTTCAACTTCATTGCCTAATGCCTGCGGCACCTGAGTGTTCGGAAAATCCTGCGACTTTGGCTTGTTTTCGTCATCGAACGTCATTGTCGTTTCCTTTCTTGCGGGAGTTCTCGCCGCGATGATGTCCGCTCCGTGCCTCGTCGCAATCGTCGGGGCGATTCATCTCGGCCGGTGTGGTGTTCTTTGCCGCCTCGTCGAATATGCGTACGCCGTGCAGAATCGTGTTTGCCAGTTGTGCGAACATGACCTTGCTTCCTTTCTGACGGCGTTCCCTATGAGAAACGACTGACCTTCAGTCATTCCAAGACCACGAATCGGTCTCTTTGCGGAACCCGTCATCAGGGGGCGTGATTTTTTCGCGTGCAGCTTCTCCCTTCTTCCACAAGACGCGAAAATACGGTGTTGAGTCCCACAGCAGATGAGTTCTCTCCTTTTGGTGTCTATCCTCTTTCATCCCTGCTATGGCGTCAATGACGTAACATGTTATAATTCACTCGTATTTTGAAGGGGGTTTATACTATGAGTGGTATATCAACACGAAACAGCGCCTGCTGGAGAACACGACTCAAGCAATGTATGGATGAACGAGGTCTCACGCAACTGGATTTCGTACGCGCATTGAACCGGCAGTACCTCACAAAATTCCACCAAAAGGACGTCAGCAGATGGCTGAACACCGGCAATCGCACCTCATCGGGCGAAATCGGTTTTCCCAAATACGAAACCATGGCGACTATCGCCGACTTCTTCGGCGTGGATGTCGGCTACCTAACCGGCGAAACGGACGAGAAGACCTATGCCATGAGCCATGCCTGCGCATTTACCGGTTTAAGCAGCAGCTCCATCGCCGCCGTCCGGTCATGGATCGGGACACCACGGGCACCGCAGAAGAACAATCACACGCACGATGGAGACCCGATGCCCGAATATCGCGCCGCCACCATCAACCGTCTGCTGTCGTCGCCCAAATTCCCCGAGCTGGCAACGAAACTGCTGACATTGCAGGAAATGTCGGCAATCTGGAGCAACAATCCGCAGAAATTTGAAGGCATTCTCGGTTCCCTTGCCAACGACAACGACTTACCGGACGACCTGGCTCTGCAACTGCTGCTCGGTGCGTTCTATGGCATGGCGAGCGAAAGCTTCTCCGCTTTGTTGCATGACGCATACCCCATGCCGGAATAAGTCGCCGGCGATACAAACCACCGCTGCCGTCACGCGCGCAGCCCGCACAAGCTCGCCTTCACCAAACCAACGAATCACACCACCCGGCAATAGCTCAGGCCGGCATATAGCCTTCCGCCACATCAACCGGGGTATTGGCTTTGGCGATGGCCTCCTCGTTGACGCGAACCGTGCGGTTGAGCACATCCTCATACCCGGTCAGCGCCGCGAACGGCATGAACTGCGCGGCCCTGCCGGACAACGCCATATGCGCGTGACGCCAAGACTGGTGGTGTGGCAGGTTAATGATGTCGTCGTAGTCATGCGTTTCCGTAAATGCCATACGTCCCCCTCATTCGCTTCCAATCTTCCAATACCGTTCAGCCGCTATCTCATCAAGCACGCTCAGGTCACACTCAAGCACGCTCAGGTCACACTCAAGCACGCTCAGGTCACACTCAAGCAACCAATCATGCGGCATGACCGCCAATCTGATTATTGCGCTGCTGGCCGGTCGCCCCGTCGAACATGTCCATAGCCTTAATAACCGAGTTCTTGCCGAATTTACGTTTGATGTCCAGCAAAGCCTGCTGCACGGCCTGTTCAGAACGCTCGTCCGCCACACCATGGCTTCCCCGCTCTCCTGAACCCGTCTGCGCGTCGCCGCCCCCGCTGGCAGTAGAGAACAGGTCGGGCTGCTCGTAGCGTTTACCCGCCGCCAATTCCGTTGGCGTCGCCACATCAAGCGCCGTCACGTTCAGCCTGCGCACCAGCAGGCGCGAATCGACAAGCCGGCAGAACAGCCTATCGATCGCAGTACGAATCGTTGACGCCGACGAGGTGAACCCACCCAAATCGACCGAACCCGACACTGCTTTAGGTACGCGCCTGCCGTAATAGTCCGTGCCGACCGGCCCCGTATATGACGCCGCGGCGGCTTCGGCCGCACGCTTCAGCTCGATCGGCGCACCAGCATCCAATCTCCCCGGGTCAAGACTTGCCGTATCGTAGCCGACAGCGAGCGCCACCCTGTTGGTTTTCAGCCCCTTGCTCACCAAGTCCAATGCCAGTGTTTCCGCCATTTCCTTCGCGATCAGCCGGGCGGTGCCGAACAGCGTCACACTGGTCAGCACCTGCCCGGACCCCACACTGTGTTCGGCGGGCTTGTACGCTTTGATGTCGGCTATGGTGCAGGGCTCCCACCCCCACGCATGGTCGATGAGCAGCTCGGCGTTGACGCCGAACAGGCGGTAGAGCAGTTCCTCGTTGTAATAGTCGGAGGCTCGCCCGAGTGAGCAGCGGGCGATATCGCCCATGGTCATGAGCCCGTGGGATTCGAGTTTTTTCGCGTACCCGCGCCCGACCCTCCAGAAGTCGGTAAGTGGCCTGTGCCCCCAGAGCAGCCGGCGGTACGACATTTCGTCGAGCTGGGCGATGCGCACGCCTTCGGCGTCGGCGGGAATATGTTTGGCTACGATGTCCATGGCCACTTTGGCCAGGTACAGGTTGGTGCCGATGCCTGCGGTGGCGGTGATGCCGGTCTCGTTGTAGATCGCCCGCACGATGTCGCGTGCCAGTTCGTGCGGGGTTTTGCCGTAGGCGTGCAGGTAGCGCGTGGCGTCCATGAACACTTCGTCGATGGAGTAGACGTGGATGTCGTCCGCGGAGACGTACCGCAGGTAGATGCCGTATATTTTTCCGCTGGCGTTGAGATAGTGCGACATTCTCGGCTTGGCGATGTATACGTCGACCGCCAGGCTCGGATCGGCTTCCAGCTCGTCGGCGTAATACGACGTGCCGCGGAATCGATGCCCTGGCGCGCGCAGTTGCCGTTCCGCGTTGATTTGGCGCAGTTTCTCCCTGACTTCGAACAATCGGGCACGCCCGGGCAGCCCGTAGGCCTTCAATGACGGCGACACGGCAAGGCAGATGGTTTTGTCGGTGCGCGATTCGTCGGCGACGACCAGGTGTGTGCGCAGCGGGTCGAAGCCCAGCTCCACGCATTCGGATGACGCGTAGAAGGATTTCAGATCGATGGCGATATATGTGCGCTCCACCATCCGAAACCTCTTTTCCACACCCTTCCAATAGGAGGTACCAATCACATCGCAGGGCCGCCGCACATGTACGGAACCATATGCTTGCCAACTATCATCATAGCATAGGTTTCGAACAAGTGTTCGATATTATCGACCTCTAGTTGAAACACCGACCAAGCCATGCCGAGACCCACCGCTTGTAGCCGCCGGTTGGTAGGGTTGAACGGTAGCGAACCCCTTGTCTCCATGGTTTTGGAAGGAGCTTTGGCTTGTCAGCTGAACTCGAAGACATCCACGAGGAATGCGGTATTTTCGGCGTTTGGGGCCACTCGGACGCCGCCCGACTCACCTACTTCGGTCTACACGCGCTGCAGCATCGCGGTCAGGAGGGTGCCGGCATTGTCTCCAACGATAATGGTCATCTCATCGGTCATCGCGGAACGGGTCTGCTGACCCAAGTGTTCAGCGACGAACGGGAAATCGAACGCCTGAAAGGAGACAAAGCAATCGGCCATGTGCGTTACGCCACAGCCGGTTCCGGCGGCACCGACAACATCCAGCCGTTCATCTTCCGCTTCCATGACGGGGATATGGCGTTGTGTCACAACGGCAATCTCACCAATTGCCCCTCCTTACGCCGCAAGCTGGAGGACGAGGGAGCGATCTTCCATTCGAACTCCGACACCGAAGTGCTCATGCACCTCATCCGTCGTTCCAGCAAGCCCACGTTCATGGACAAGCTCAAGGAAGCGCTCAACACCGTGCACGGCGGCTTCGCCTATCTGATCATGACCGAACATGCCATGATCGGCGCGCTCGATCCGAACGGATTCCGTCCGCTGTCCCTTGGCAGGATGACGAACGGCGCCTATGTGCTCGCTTCCGAGACCTGCGCGCTCGACACTGTCGGAGCCGAACTGGTGCGTGACATCCGCCCGGGCGAGATCGTGGTCGTGGATGACGATGGCTACCGCATCGACCGTTACACGGATCAGACCCAGCTGGCCATCTGCTCGATGGAATTCATCTACTTCGCACGCCCCGATTCCAACATCTACGGCGTGAACGTGCATTCGGCCCGCAAGCGCATGGGCGCGCGCCTGGCTCAGGAATCCCCCGTCGACGCCGATATGGTCATCGCCGTGCCGAACTCCTCCCTGTCGGCGGCTTCCGGCTATTCGGAGGAGGCCGGCCTGCCGAACGAAATGGGTCTGATCAAGAACCAGTACGTGGCACGCACCTTCATCCAGCCCACGCAGGAGCTGCGCGAGCAGGGCGTGCGTATGAAGCTGTCCGCCGTGCGAGGCGTGGTCAAGGGCAAGCGCGTGGTCGTCATCGATGATTCCATCGTGCGTGGCACCACCTCGAAGCGCATCGTGCAGATGCTCAAGGAGGCCGGGGCGGCCGAAGTGCATATGCGCATCAGCTCCCCGCCGCTGAAGTACCCGTGCTTCTACGGCATCGACATCTCCACCACCAAGGAGCTGATCGCGGCCAAGAAGTCCGTCGACGAGATCCGCGACTACATCGGAGCCGATTCACTGGCATTCCTGTCGCTCGACGGCTTGGTGGAATCCATCGGCCTTGGCGCAGACGCACCGTATGGCGGCCTGTGCGTAGCCTACTTCAACGGCGACTATCCGACCGCGTTGGACGATTACGAAGCCGACTTCCTGAAGTCGCTCACCCCCGAGGATCGTGTCCGTCTGCCTGAATTCGCTTTGTACAAGAGCAAGTACGAGGGCAACGAATACACAACCACTTCATCCCAAGAAGAACACTGAGACCCGAGAAAGGTTTGATATGCCAAAAGCATATGAAGAAGCCGGCGTAAGCGTTGAGGCCGGTTACGAAGTCGTCAAGCGCATCAAGTCCCATGTGGCGCGCACCAACCGTCCTGGCGTAGTCGGCGGCATCGGCGGATTCGGCGGCCTGTTCGATCTCGCCTCCCTGGGTTACAAGGAGCCGGTGCTGATTTCCGGCACCGACGGCGTCGGCACCAAGCTGGTCGTGGCCAAGATGGCGGGCAAACACAGCACCATCGGCATCGACTGCGTGGCCATGTGCGTCAACGATATCGCCGCCCAAGGCGCCGAACCGCTGTTCTTCCTGGATTACATCGCCTGCGGCAAGAACGATCCGGCCCTGCTCGAGCAGGTTGTCTCCGGCGTGGCCGACGGCTGCGTGCAGGCTGGGTCCGGTCTGATCGGCGGCGAAACCGCTGAAATGCCGGGCATGTATGACGAAGACGAGTACGATCTGGCTGGCTTCGCGGTCGGCGTGGCCGAAAAGTCCGCTATCGTCGACGGCTCCACCATCGCTGAGGGCGACGTGCTTATCGGCCTGCCGTCCACCGGCGTGCATTCCAACGGTTTCTCCCTGGTGCGCAAGGCCCTGTTCGAGCAGGCCGGCTACACCGTGGACACCGTACTGGACGAACTGGGCGGCGAGAAGCTTGGCGACGTACTGCTCACTCCGACCAAGATTTACGTGAAGGCCCTTTCCCCGCTGTTCAAGGCGGGCGTGGTCAAGGGCGTCGCGCATATCACCGGCGGCGGTTTCATCGAGAACATTCCGCGTATGATTCCGGACGGTCTTGCCGCCCATATCAACCTTGGTTCCTGGCCGGTGCTCCCGATTTTCGACGTGCTCGAGAAGGCCGGCAGCATCGATCATATGGAAATGTTCAACATCTTCAACATGGGTATCGGCATGGTGCTGGCCGTCAGCGCCGAAGATGCCGATAAGACCATGGAATTGCTGAAGTCCAATGGCGAGGCCGGCTATGTGCTGGGCAATATCGTCAAGAAGACCGGCGAGGACGTCGAACTGCAGTAAACGAACATACGGGGGTAGCCGAACAGGCACCCCCGATATTATTTCTTGAGATTGGCACTCTTCCCCATAAGGGATACAACAGGAGGAAATATGAAGGTTCTGGTCATTGGTTCCGGTGCGCGTGAACATGCCATCGCCCACGCGCTCATGCGTGGCGGCAGCGTCAGCGAGGTCACTGTGGCCCCAGGCAATCCGGGCATGGAGCTTGACGGCATCCGCACCACGCAGCTCAACCCGTCCAATCATGCGGCGCTCATCGATTTCGTGAAGAACAATGGTTACGACTGGGTGTTCGTCGGACCGGAAGTGCCGCTTATCGAAGGCATCGTCGACGATTTCGCAGCCGCCGGCATCAAGGCGTTCGGCCCGAACAGGGCCGCCGCGCAGATCGAGGGTTCCAAGGACTTCGCCAAGCAGCTTATGGAACGTCACGACATTCCGACCGCGAAGTACCAGACGTTCGACGATTTGGAGCGTTCCACCGCTTATGTGCGCGAGCATGGCGCGCCGATCGTCATCAAGGCCGATGGCCTGGCCGCAGGCAAGGGCGTGACTGTGGCGATGGATGAGGAGACCGCCATCGCCGCTTTGGAGGACATTTTCGTGGACCACCGCTTCGGCAACGCCGGCGCGAAGGTGGTTATCGAGGATTTCCTTGAGGGTCAGGAATTCTCTCTGATGAGCTTTGTGAACGGCACCGATTTCTGGCCGATGCCGATTTCGCAGGATCATAAGCGTGCCTACGATGGCGACAAGGGTCCGAACACCGGCGGCATGGGCGCTTACAGCCCGGTTCCGCAGATCGGTCAGGATGTGATCGACACCGCCATCGAAACCATCGTCAAGCCGACCGTTCAGGCCATGGCCGACGAGGGCACGCCGTTCACCGGCATTCTGTACGCCGGCCTCATCGCCACCGCCGACGGACCGAAGGTCATTGAATTCAACGCGCGTTTCGGTGATCCAGAGACCGAAGTGGTGCTGCCGAAGCTCACGTCCGATCTCGGTGCCGGCATCAACGCCATTCTCAACGGCGAAACCCCGGAATTCACGTGGGATGAGGACAATGCCACTCTTGGCGTGGTGATCGCTTCCGAAGGTTACCCGACCAACGTGGTCAAGGGTGCCGCGATTCCTGAGATCACGGTAGATGACGATTCCCATGTCTACTATGCGGGCGTCGCACGTGGCGAGCATGGTCTCGTGGCCAACTCCGGTCGCGTGCTGCTGGTCGAGTCCTCCGCTGCGGACATCAAGGCCGCGCAGGACAAGGTCTACGCGATCATCGACAAGCTCGACACCAAGGGCATGTTCTACCGTCACGACATCGGTTTCAAAGCGCTGAATGCGTGACGTTTCCTTTTTGAGACAAACCTTATTGAAATAAACGGCAATAAGGAAAGCCTTTGGGCTTCAATGGAAGAGAGTTAGAAACCATTGAAGTCCAAAGGCTTTTTTAATCGCACAACACAAGCGAAGATTGATTACTTCTGCTCTCCCTGCTTCGGGATGAGCATCGAGGCGCCGAAGGCGAGGGCCAGCAGCACCACGCCGCCGATCATTGCTCCGACATAGCCGTTGGTGGCGTCACCGGAAGCGCCGAAAGCGTTCTGCATGGCGTACAGCACCGCGTAGCTCAGGCCCGCGCCCAGGTTGAACGCACCGGAGTTCAGACCCGGCAGGTAGCCAGGATTGTCTTCCGGAGAGAGCACGATGCCCAGACCGTTGAGCATGATGTTGGCGGTGCCTGCGTAGGAGACGCCCAATGCCACAGACATGACCACCAAAGCCCAGATGCTCGGGACATGGCACACATAGATGCCGAAGAGCACACCGGCCACGGACACGACCAAGCCGCCGCGCAGTACCGTACGGTATCCGAACTTGGAGGCGAGCACGCCAGCGACCGGGCCGAATGCCAGACCGACCAGAGCGTACGGAGTCAGCGTGGCGAAGGAGACCACAGCGGCGCTCATGCCCGCACCGACCTCGGTATCCTGGGCCAGAGCCGGAACAATGCCGTTCATGATGGCGAACACGCCGGTCATGGTGAGCAGGGTGGTCAGCAGCAGGCCCCAGGTACGACGCTGCTTGAGGTAATGGGTGGTGACCATCGGAGCCTTCTGACGCTTCTCAATGTTCCAGAAGACGACGAACAGCACAGCGGCGACGACCAGTTCCACAGCGACCAGACCCCAGTTCGCGGAGCCAAGCTTCTGGATTTCGTTGATGGCCAGGTATGCGGCGAGGAAGGCAGCGGCCAGCGAGACCACACCGGCCCAATCCATCTTCGGAGTTTCGGAAGCGGTGGATTCCTCGGCATAGACGAACACCAGCACAATGGCCAGAACGACAACGCCGACCATGACCCAGAAAACGGAACGGAAGCCGAAGGTGCCTGCGAGCCAACCACCGAGGATGGCGTCGACACCGCCGATGCCACCGTTGACGGAAGTCAGGATGGCCATCAGCTTGGCGTACTTCTTGTCTTCGGTGACCTTGGCATGCAGCATGATTAGGGTCATCGGCACGATTGGGCCGGCAACGCCCTGGATCACACGGCCGATCATCAGCATCGGCACGTTGACTGCGAGCGCGGAAACCACGCAACCGGCCGCGGTCAGAACGAGGATGCCGAGCAGGACCTTCTTACGTCCGATCAGATCGCCAAGTCGGGGCAGGAACAGTGAAAACACCGCGCAGGAGGTGAAGAACACGGTCTGCGTCAAACCGATTTGCGCATCGGTGGTGTTGAGTTCCACGCGCATCGTCGTCAATGCCGGCGACAGCATCGACGCATTCAGCTGGAAGGCGAAGATGGCTGCCATCAGCGCCGCCATCAGCGCGACGACGGACTTGCCGCCCGCGTCGAGCATCTTATCGCTCTTGGTCTCGGTCATGATTGTTCTCCTTGTTTCTTCTTTCCCATTCAGCCGATGGTCTTGATGGCATCGGTGACCAGATCCCAGAATTTATCGAAGTCGAGCTTCGTTGCCACTTGGGTGTGGCATTCTTCGGCACTCGGCTCCGGGCCGCGCAGATCGGCCACGGTCATGCCGAGGGTGAGATCGCCGTGGAGCTCGATGTCCACCGGGCAACGACGGGTCTTGACCACTTCCGGATCGATGAGGTAGGCAACGGTGCACGGATCATGGACCGGAGGATCGATGAAGTCCTGATTGTCCTGGTACGTCTTGCGGAAGAAATCCATCAGCCCGGAGACGAACATGGCCAGATCGGTGCCAACGCCTTCGATGCGCTTCTGGACCGCCGGGGTGCACAGCGCCTGGTGGGTCAGGTCAAGACCGACCATGGTGATCGGCCAAGCCTCGTCGAACACGATGTGGGCGGCTTCCGGATCGACCTTGATGTTGAATTCCGCCACGGCGCTCCAATTGCCGACGTGGTAGCCGCCGCCCATGAGGACGACTTCCTTGACGCGTTCGACGATGCGCGGTTCCATGCGCACAGCCATGGCGATGTTGGTCAGCGGACCGGTCGGCACCAGCGTGATGGTGCCGGGTTCGTTGTTCATGATGGTGTCAATGATCCAATTGACGGCGTGGCCCTGCTCCAGCGGGCGGGTCGGCACCGGCAGTTCGACGCCGTCGAGGCCGGTTTCGCCGTGGATGGATGCGGCGACTTCCTGCTTGCGGACGATCGGACGATCGCAACCCGCATGCACCGGGATATCGGTGGCGTGCGCCTTTTCAAGTACGGCGCGCGCGTTGTAGGTGACCTTGTCGAGGCTCTGGTTGCCACCGACCGTGGTGACTCCGACCAAATCGATGTTCGGATTGCCGACCGCCAGCAGAATGGCGACCGCATCGTCGTGTCCGGGATCGCAATCCAGAATGATCTTCCTTGCCATTTTTCCTCCTATATTATTGCCTTCAGCGTTTTCCGAATTCCGACAGCAGCTTCTGTGCCGCTGCAAGATCAATGGTGCGAGGAGTGTTGCCCGCAAATCGCTCGTCCACGACCGCCTGCGCGTTGCCGAGCAGTTCCTGTTCGCTGATACCGTAGTCTTCGAACGGATGCAGTCCGAGCATACGGTCGCGGAAATCCTTGAACGCGCGGCTGGTGATAATCGCCACCTGCTCGTTCGGGGCATCCTGCGGGAAGACAGCGCCGAGAATCTGTCCGATCTCACGAACTTTCTTTCCACGGACCGGAGCGACGAATTCCATGACCGCCGGCAGCGCGTAGCCGACCGCCTCTCCATGCACGATATGGTATTTTGCCCCCAGCACATGCGCGATCGAATGGCCGGCAATGGTGCCCGCGTTGTTCAACATCCATCCGGCAAGGGTGGAGGCCACCATCACGCGTTCGCGCGCTTCACGGTCCTGGCCGTTGGCGACCGCCCTCGGCAGGTAGTTGTACAGCAGGAACATCACCTTTTCACAGATGGCGTCGGTGACCGGGCTGGCCAAATTGGACAGGTATCCTTCAGCCGCATGGCAGAAGGCGTCAAGACCGCAGGCGATGGTCATCTTCGGTGGAAGGGTGAGCATGAGATCGGGGTTGAGCACCGCATACTCGCTGACCGCCGGATCGGCGAGCACCGCGAGCTTGCGTCCCGTCTCCTCGTCGGTGACCACCAACGCGTTAGACATTTCGCTGCCGGTTCCGGCAGTGGTCGGCACGGCGATCATGCCGCCGCAATGCGCGATGGGTTTCGCCGGATCGGTGTAGTCGATGATGGAACCGCCGTTGACACGCACGATGTTGATGCCACGCGCCACGTCCATGGAGCTACCGCCGCCGATGGCGATGAGGGAGTCGGCCTGGTGGTCGGCGAATGCGGCCACGCCCGCGGCCACGGTTCCACTCAACGGATCAGGCTTGACCTCGTTGAACATCGCCACGGAAACGCCCGCGGACTCCAGTTTGTCGATTGCCTTTACGACCAATGGCATCGTTCCAACAAAGGAGTCGGTGACGACCAGAGGACGTTCGTATCCCTCCGTCTGGCAAATCTGCGTGAGCGTCTCACCGAGATCGTCGGTGCAGACCACCTTGACGGGTTGCAGCATTTTGACGTTCAGCATGTCACAGTCCAATCTTTGCGGCCGCCTCATCGGCGTTGATGCAGAATTGGCGGACCTTGTCGATGTCCTTCTCCATACGGCCGCCATCGTATTTGATGCTGGTCTTGGTCAACGAATCGACGCCGTAGGGCTTGCACTGTTCGATGGCGTCGGCGACGTTGTCCGGGCCAAGGCCGCCAGCCATGATGACCGGCTTGCCGCATTCGGCGACGATACGCGCGTCGATGCTCCAATCATGGGTCAAGCCGCTGGCTCCGATGCCGGTATCCGGGGCAAGGCCGGAGTCAGTGAGGATGAAATCGCAGTACTTGGCGTACTTCTTGGCGCGGTCGACGGCCGATTCATCGTCGACGAGCACAGCCTGCATAAGCTTGGTATGCGGCGCGACTTCCTTCAGACGTGCCGCGAAAGCCTCGTCCGCGGCGTAGCCGTCTCCTGCGATATGCAGGATATCCGGTTGGATTTCCTTGGCCAAATCGATCATCTCATCCGGATCGTTGGTCAGCATGATGGCCACCGAGGTCACGCCACGGCGCTTGCATTCGTCGAAGATGCGGTGCACACGCTCGATCGGCACGCGATGCGCCGGAACGCCACCGTTTTGCATCGGCACCAGACCAATGTTGTCCGCGCCGGCTTCCATGGTCTTGACGGCCTCGTCATATTCGATCAGGGAATAGATCTGCTTGACTACCATGAGTGGTTTCTCCTTTGTTGTGTTATTTTGCGATGCAGGGATATGTGTCGTTCAGCCGACGAGCGGCTCGATTTCGCCGTTCATTTTCTCGTAGATTCGTTCCACGGTGATGTCCGGCACGGCTTTGGTGCATTCCAAGGCGATGCTGGACGCGGCCTGTGCGATGTGTCCGACCTCCTTGATGTCACGGTTGGGGTCGTCGAAGAAGCTCCAGGTGATGGCGGCCATGCCGGAATCGCCCGCGCCATTGGCTGTGGCGATGTTGGTGCGGTAGGGCGGCACATGCTCGAAACGATACTTGCCGTCGTTGTGGCTGGCGCAAAGGATGCCGTTCGCGCCGAGGGAGATGAACACGTTCTTCACTCCCCTGTCGAGCAGGGTCTTCGCGGCGGCTCCGGCCGAATACTGGTCCGCGATGCCGATTCCCGTCAGCACCGACGCTTCGAGGTCGTTGGGCTTGAGCACCGTCATCTTGTCCAGAATCGGGTCGAAACGATGCGCTTTGACGGTGGAGACGGTGTCTCCGAACAGCGGGGCGGTGACATGCTCGCCGATCCATGCCATGGTCTCTTCCTCAAGGTTGGCGTCAAGCAGGCAGATAGCCGCGCCGTTGATGAAGTCGAGACGCTTTTCGAGGAATTCGGGGTTGATCTCCTTGCAGATGTCCATGTCGTTGACGGCCACCAGCAGGTCCCCGGTTTCGTCGGTGATGAACATGTAGGTGGAGGAGCGACGTCCGGCCAGCTGTTCGGCGTAGTCCAGATGGATGTTGTGCTTCACGCAGCATTCGGCAAGCGTCTTGCCGTTCTCATCATCGCCGTACACGGTGATGAGATATGTCGGCATGCCCAGATGGGCCATGTTCTGCGCGATGTTCTGTCCAACGCCGCCTGCGGACAGGCTGACGACTCCGGGATTGGAATCGCGGTTGACCACGGTGTCGTTCGGACGCCCGCAAATATCCATATTCATGCCACCGATGACAACAACGTAGCGGCCGTCAGATGCATTGTAAGAAGCTATATCCGCCATGGATATTTCCTTCCGTGTTCGTGACATATCCACTTCGACATGTCGGTGAAACGTTTTATCTTGCGTCAAGAATACAACAGATGTTTATACGCGTCAACTTTTGCTTATCATCGCATGCGCTCGTCCGCGGAAAAACAAACAAGACGCCGCGTGTCGTGAAGCACGCGGCGTCTTTCGCAAGGGACAATCGGATTACTCGGCCATCCCCGCATATTCAAGCAGGAGACGCGCATCCAAATCAGGGAACACCGGAGTCACCTGTTTCATGCTCAACGATGCGGCCGCGGCGGCAAGACGTATGCTTCCCCTATCGCCACGTCCCTCCATGCGAGCCCACAGCAATGCGCTCATAGCGCCGGAGGCCGCGCCGTTTTCGAAGCCCATGTTCTGTGAAACATCGGGGGCCAAAGGCTCAGACACGACTTCCCCGTCGCCCTGATACACCAATCCGACGCCCTTTACGAACATCAGCGTATGCTTCACACCGATTTTGGCAAGCGCTTCCATGCAAATACGCGCAGTACGTTCGTCGTGTACTGCGATGCCGGTGACAAGCTGCGATTCAGCTTCGCTCAGCACCAGAGTGTCAAGCTCCGCCAGCACGGGCAGCAGACGTTTCGCCTTGTTGACGGATACCACGCGGGCGAAGACGGGATGGCTCACGTTGGAACATACCCATGCCAAAGTCTCGGATGGCAGGCTGGAGTCCACCACCACCGCTTCCGCGTTGAAGATCACCTGCTCGTATTGTTCGAGGAATTCCGGCGTGATCCGTTCTATGATCTTCATGTCGTCAAGGCCGACGATCTGCTTCCCTTCCGCATCCACCACCGATAGGTACCGTGATGTGGATGCGTTTGAGAACTGCTTGCAGTAAGTGATGTCGATGCCATTGGCGAAGGAGTCGCTGCGTACGTGTTCGCCCTCCTCGTCATCCCCATATGCGGAGATCAGGTAGTTTCGTACGCCAAGCCGTCCAAGATTGAAGGAGATGTTGCGCGCGATGCCACCCACGGCGGATTTGATGCTGCCTATGTTCGAGCTGTCTCCGACCACGTCATGCGCGGCGATGCCATAGACGTCCATGTTGATCGCGCCGATGACCGCCACATAGCGTGGCGGGGTGAGCACATATCCCTTGCCTTGGATGTACCCCTTTTTCATGAGATTGGATACATGCGCCGCAACGCCGGAACGTGTGATGCCGCACCGTCCGGCCAGCTCATTTTGGCTGATCATCGGATTCTGTTCGATCCAGGACAGAATCTGCCGTTCTCGATCCGTAAGAGACATACCCATCCCCCACTACGACAGATCCATGAAGGAAGTGTTCTTCAGATAGTTCCTCCCTGTGGTGATGTCGTACTGGATGAGCTTGTAATCCGCCATCAGCTGTTTGGTTTCGGCGTCGAAATCGCTTTCGGCCGTGGGATTGCCCTTGGAGTCAAGGTAGATGTTCTGGCCTTCCGGAATGCGGTCCCAACCTTGGATGTTGTTGACCACCGGCGGTTCCATGGCCGAGATCTTGGAGTGCATTTCGGTGAGGAACGCCAGATACGGCGACACCTTGGCATCCATATGCTCGGCGGCCTGCGCCACAAAGAAGTTGGGCGACGAATAGTCGGCGTTGCCGATCTTGTTGCCTTGCGTGCCGGAAGCCTTGTTGGACCAGATGAAGTAGTCCGTCTGATGCAACGCCAGCGAGTTGCCGTCATCAGCGGAAGCCGACGAGTAGATGCCCGGCAGATGGTCTCCGTAGAAGACCACGGTGACCGGCTTGCCGAGATTGTCGAGTTCGGCAAGGAAATCGGCGGTCGCATCATCCGTCAGCGAAGCGCCCTTCTGATAGGTCTCGATGGACTCCTGCTCGTCGTCCTTCAACGGTTTGTCCGTGGTGGAGGTCGCCTTGAAATCGTTATGCTTGTACCACTTGTGGTAAGGCATGTGGTTCTGCATGGTGATGACCTGCAGGAACTGGTTCGACTTGGTTTTCCTGACTTCCTCCAGCGTGCTTTGGTAGGTGGCCTCGTCGGAGACGTACGGCGAATCGTCGATCTTGTCCTGATGCGAGATGACGTCCGGCCCGGTCAACGTATAGAAATGCGAGAAGCCGAACTTCTTGTAGTTGGTGGCGCGCGAATACATGGACGATTCGTACGGGTGCAGGCCGATGGAGTTCTTTGCGGCGCCCCACATCTGGTTGATTGTCGGCGTCCAATGCTCGCTCGGCACCAGCTGCTGGTATGGGCTGGTCAGGGAGGAATCGAAATTCGCCATGCTCAGGCCGGACAGTCCCATGTATTCCAAGTTGGCGGTGCCGCCGCCGTATCCGGAGGACAGCATCAGGCCGGACGTGGTATTCTGCTTGATCTCACGGATCTTCGGCATGGAATCCTTGTTGACTTTGAGTCCCGGCACGCGTGACGGGTCGGAGAAGGATTCGGACAGCACGTAGATGACGGTGCTGTCGGTCATGTTCGCGGAACGTTTCGCGTTGATCTTCTTCGCGGCCTTCTCATAGCGGGCCGCGACCTGCTTCATGGTCTCTTCGGAATAGTCGTCCGGCTTGACCATGACTTTCGGGTTGAGCTGACGGGTGAACGCCACCAGCGGCCCGTTGCGCTGGGCGTCGTATACGGAGTCCCACATGGAGGGCTTGTCCCCCATGACGGTGGCGAAGCCTTTGGCCCACGAGCCGACGGTGCTCACCTGCATCGAATACAGCGTGAAGAACAGGCCTGGAAGCAGGATCAGCAGCAGTCTTGCGATCGCGTTCACGGAACGGGATTGCTTGTCGGAGCCGCGAAACAGTCTGCCGTGACGCGCGTCGAGGCGGTTCAGGAAGACGAACAGCGCCACGAACGCGGCAAACGCCGCCACCGCGATCAGAATGGTCCATTGCGCGCCGGACGGCATGAAACTCATCAGATTGCCGGCGTCGGCTTTGAGGAAGTTCAGGTCGCTTGGCAGAATCGCCTCGTATCGAATCGACACTTTGAAATGCTCAATCACGGCGACGATGAACGTCACCGCCAGAAATATCGGCGTGGCCACCCAGAAACGGTTGGTGAGCATGAGCAGGATCACGTACAGGACGCCCCACAGTATGAGGTTGAGCACAGCCACAAAATTAGCGCTGGTGAACATCTTGCCGACGAATCCCCAGCCGGTGAGCCACATGTTGTTCGATAGTTGGACTCGAGTGGCGGATTCGCTGACACCGATCTGCAGGGCGGCAACGCCCACCGCATCGAACAGCACGAATAGCACGCCGTAAAGCCAGCCGGGGAACTCCTTGCCCGCTTTCTTGGCCATCGGGTCCACGGTAGCGATGTCGAGCTCCTCAATCGGCTCGTTTTTCGATGTTGCTTTGGTCACGCATAACCCCACTTAGTTCGTTTGCAATGCCCTATTGTCATATACGCGTCTGAAAAAGACAACGTCCAACGTTTTTTCTTTACGATTTTTACGATTGGATTGCGCCGATGGCGATACGATTCCAACGGAAATACGGCAGACAGCCGCTACTTGTCCGCCTTCCGGCAGTCCTCGCACAGGCCGAACACCTCCAGCGTGTGCCGTTCGATGGTGAAGCCGTACTTGTCGGAGATGCCTTTCAGCCAGCTTTCGGAAGGCGATTCAATTTCCACGGTTTTGCCGCAGTTCGTACAGACGAGGTGATGATGGTGTCCGTCGTCGCCGCACAGGCGGAACAGCTGCTGGCCGTCGAGGCGGACCGTGTCGGCGCGGCCCGCCTCGGCCAGGGCGTTGAGCTGCCGGTAGACCGTGGCGAGTCCGATATGTTCGCCACGGTCTTCCAGCTTGCGGTGCAGCTCCTGCGCGGAGATGAATTCGTCGCAGCCGTTCAGCGCGTCGCGGATGGCGTCTTTCTGGCGGGTCTGCCGCACGATATGTTCACTCATTACTTATGATGTCAGGCTTTCTTCAAGTCGTCCCAGCAGCCGGTGGCTTCAAGGTCGGCTACGGTTTTGGCGGTGTCGTCGGTCAGCACGGTGATGTGTCCCATCTTGCGGTCGTGGCGCACTTCCGCCTTGCAGTAGTCGTGCACGTTCCATTCGGGATGGTCGGCGATGAGCGCACGGGTCGGCGCCACATGCTGGCCGAGCACGTTGACCATGACGGCGGGCTTGAGCAGCTGCGGCTGTTCGAGCGGCCAGCCGGCGATGCCGCGAATGTGCGCGTCGAACTGGTCGAACGAGCAGGCCTCGATGGTGTAGTGGCCGGAATTGTGCGGACGTGGGGCCAGTTCGTTGACGATGACCTTGTTGTCTTTGGTGATGAACAGTTCGATGGCCAGAATGCCGGCGAGTTCGAAGCCTTTGGCCAGTCGCAACGCCAGCTCGTGCGCCTCCTTGGCCACGGTTTCGTCCACTTCGGCCGGCGCGATGGTCATGTGCAGGATGTTGTTGCGATGCTCGTTGCGCACGATCGGGAAGGTCACGTAATCCTTGCCGTTGCCGGCGACGAGGATGCTCGCTTCGAACGCGAAATCGACGAAGCCTTCCAGAATGCTTGGCGGGAAGCTGCCGTCATGGTCGGCGCGGGCGCGCACCTGCTCCAAGTCGGCTTCGGACTTGAGCACGGTCTGGCCGTGGCCGTCGTAACCGCCGGAACGGGTTTTGAGCACAGCCGGATAGTGGATCTCATCAAGTGCCGCTTCAAGTTCCTCGACGCTGTTGGCAGCCTTCCACGGCGCGGTGGGCGTGCCATGGTCGTTGATGAACCGCTTCTCGTTGACACGGTCCTGCGTGACGCGCAGCAGATCGGTGCCTTGCGGGGCCGCCGCGAGGGAACGCACTTGATCGATGGCGTCGGCGTCCACGTTCTCAAACTCGTAGGTGAGCACGTCGGACTTTTCAGCCAGTTCGCGGATGGCGGCGATGTCGTCGTATTCGGCGGTCACTTGGAAATCCGCGACCTGAGCGGCCGGACAGTCGGGTGTCGGGTCGAGCACGCCGATGCGGAAGCCCATGTAGCGTGCGGACAGCGCCATCATGCGGCCGAGCTGGCCGCCACCGATGATGCCGATGGTCGCGCCGGGCATCAGTCGTTCGATACGGCCGTTGGTTTCCTCAGACAAGCTGGGCATTGGATTCAGCCACCTTTTCCTTCAGGGAGTCACGATAGTCCTGCAGCGCCTTGGCCAGTCGCTCGTCGGTGGTGCTCAGAATGCTCACCGCGAGCAGGCCGGCGTTGGTTGCGCCGGAGTTGCCGACGGCGGTGGTGGCCACCGGAATGCCGCCCGGCATCTGCACGATGGACAGCAGCGAATCCCAGCCGGACAGCGCGTGGGAGCGTACCGGCACGCCGATGACCGGCAGTGTGGTCTGCGCCGCGACCATGCCCGGCAGGTGGGCCGCGCCGCCCGCGCCGGCGATGATGATCTTCAGCCCGTTGGCACGGGCGTTGTGCGCGAACTCACCCATCAGTTCCGGGGTGCGGTGCGCGGAAATCACCTGCTTCATGTACGGCACCTCGAACTGGTCGAGCATCTCGCATGCGTGCTTCATGGTCTCCCAATCGCTTGCCGATCCCATGATCACCGCGACTTCAGGCTTGTTGTCTGCCATCAAAACCTCCGAAGGATTTACGTAGACTTACGTGTTCCAGAACACCGCCTACTTTACTTACTTGGCTCGATGTGCAGCACGACCTTTCCGAAAACGTCGCCGTCGACCACTTTGCGGAACGCCGCGGGCGCGTCGGCAAGCGCGTAGGTGGAGTCGATGACGGGGTGCAGGTCGGCGTGTTCCACGAATTTGAGCAGTCGTGCGAAATCGTCACGCGAACCCATGGTGTTGCCTTGCACGCGAATGTCCTGGAAGAAGATGCGGGTCAGTTCGGCTCCAGGCTGGTCTCCTGTGGTGGCTCCGCAGATGGCGATGGTGCCGCCGGGGCGTACGGATTTGACGGAATGGCTCCAGGTGGCCGCGCCGACCGATTCGATGACAGCGTCGACCTTATGCGGCAGTCGCGCGCCGGTTTCGAAGGCGGCGTCGGCTCCGATGGCGATCGCGCGGTCTCGTTTCTCTTCGCTGCGTGACGTGACGAACACTTCCAGTCCTGCCGCATGGGCGAGTTGGATGGCCGCTGTGGACACGCCGCCGCCCGCGCCTTGGACGAGCACGGTGTCTCCCGGTTTCACGTTGGCCGATGTGAACAGCAGTGAGTAGGCGGTCAGCCAGCTGGTGCCGAGCGCGGCAGCCTCATCGAGGGTCAGGTTGGCGGGTTTGGCGAACACGTTGGCGCTGGGCACTTGGGTGGTTTCGGCCATGGTGCCCGCGTATTTTTCGGATAGGATGGTGCGCCGCTCCCCCGGCATGACGCCGGCGCCGTCGGTGCCGACGAAGGTGTAGAGCACCACTTCGGCTCCGGCTTTCAGCCCTTTGCGAACAGGAATGTCCTCGTCGAGCACGCCTGACGCGTCGGTGCCGAGAATCATCGGCGTCTGTTCGGCGGAGAGTCCCACGCCCTGCAGGCTCCAGATGTCGTGGTGGTTCACGCTGGCTGCGGCCACGTGGATGGTACTCCAGAACGGCTTGGTTTCGGGCGTGTCCAGCTCCCCCACCTTGAGTTGCGACAGCGGATTGTCATAATCGGTTCCTGCTGCGTATACGGCTTTCATGGTCAGCGCTCCTTCGCGGTTTTTCGGTGGTTCGATTCATTTCATCGTTTCCATTGTGCCGCAGTTGAGAAGACTTTGCAGGTATTTCACAACCGACACCCCGGCAGAGGCATACAGTGGGATAGGATTTTCCGCGGTAAAGAAGACAGGTTCAGGGAAGGATAGTTGCGCATAATGACCGCTGGCATACTGGGTTCGATTCATTCTCCGGCGGATGTGCATGCCCTTTCTTCGCAACAGTTGCGTGATCTGTGTCTGGAGATTCGTTCCACGCTGTTGAATTACGGCCGGAAGCATGGTGGCCACATCGGTTCGAATCTTGGCGTGGTGGAGCTTACCGTGGCGTTGCACCGCGTGTTCGGTTCTCCACGTGACCGTTTCGTTTTCGATGTCTCCCACCAGAGCTACGTGCACAAGATGCTTACCGGGCGCGCCGAGGCGTATCTGGACGAGTCGCGGTTCGGCGAGGTGACGGGTTTCACCAATCCGTTGGAAAGCGAGCATGATTCCTTCGTGCTGGGCCATACCGGCACGTCCATCTCCCTTGCCTGCGGTCTTGCCAAAACACGTGATATGCAACATACCGCTGCGGGAGCAAGCGAAATCGGCAACGTCATCGCCATCATCGGCGACGGTTCGTTGAGCTCGGCGATCGCTTTCGAAGGACTGAACAACGCTGCCGAACAGGGCGGTAATCTCATCATCGTCGTCAACGACAATGAGATGTCGATCGCCGAGGATTTCGGTGGCATGTACGGCAATCTTGCCCGTCTGCGCGCGTCGAACGGAACCGCGGAGCTGAATCTGTTCAAGGCGTTCGGACTTGACTACCGTTATGTGGAGCAGGGCAACGATGTGGACACGCTGGTCGCGGCGCTTGAAGACTTGAAGGATATCGACCATCCCGTCGTGCTGCATATCCACACCACCAAGGGCTTGGGTTTCAGCGATGAGACCGAGGCGCAGGATGGTTCCGACGGATGCAACCAGACCAATCCGCAGCCGCATGCCGGCCAATGCGAGGCGAATCATTGGCAGGATCCGGACAGCGCGCTCGGCAAGCCGCTTGACGCGCGCAAATACTACGGTCAGATGGCCATGGCTTCGTTGGAGTCCCGTTTCGAAAACGAGCCGGGACTGGTGGTCATCTCCCCCGCCACCCCTGGTTCGAATGGCATCACCCGTGATTTCCGTGAACGTGCCGGATCGCATTATGTGGACACCGGCATTACCGAGGAGCATGCGGCCGCGTTCGCCGCAGGCATCGCGAAGGCTGGAGGCCGGCCGGTTCTGGCGACTTCCGCCACGTTCTTCCAGCGTATTTACGACCAGTTGCAGCAGGAGCTGGCGTTGAATCATGTTCCGGCGACGCTGCTGATTTTCGGAGCGGGCATTTCCGGCGCGGACAATACACATTCCGGCACGTTCGATATGACGATGTTCGCCAACACGCCTGATGTGACCTGTCTGGCACCGACCAGCGGAGAGCAGATGCTGGACATGCTTGCATGGGCCACGGGGCCGTCTGATCATGGTGTGACGGCTATCCGCATGCCCGGTGAGCAGATTCTTGCCATGGAGCGTTCCGCCGATATGGCGTTCGACCCGACCGAACGTGCCGACGCGCACGAGACGACGATCGATATTACCGGCGATTGCCCTTTCACGCGGTACCAGATCGTGCGTCCGGGACGTGAAGTGGCGATTCTCGGCTTGGGCAATACACTGCCGTTGGCGGCCGAGGTGGCGGCAACGCTCGAAAACGACGACGATATCAATGCGACGCTTATCGACGCGCAGCAGTATTCCGCGATGGATGGCGAGCTGCTGGACGTGCTTGCCGACGGCCATCGTGTGGTCGTCACCTTGGAGGATGGCCAGCTGGAAGGCGGCTGGGGTGAGAAGGTGACCGCGTTCTACGCGAATTCCACCAATCCAAAGGCGGCCACTGTGCATGCGCTCAATTTCGGCGCATCGAAAGAATTCACCGATCGTGTGCCCCTTGCCGAGCTTGATGAACGTTACGGGCTGACTGTGGAAGCGGTGGCTGATCGCATTCACCGCGTCTTGGCCCGTTAATCACGCAACTAGCCGGCACCGTCAAAAATCGACAGGGAACGTTGAACAATCGCGAAATGCCGGCCCACGCTGAACAGCACATGGCCGACCATAGGCATTATTGTCAATCGCTATTGCTCGTTCTTGATGGCGTCCAACGCAGGAATCTTCACAGCCTTATTAGCTGGCCCAAAACCGGCGAGTATGCCCACCAGAATTGAAAACAGCACGGCCACGACAAACAGCCACCATGGAATCACGGAGATTCGGCTCACGTCGTCACCGCCCATAATCGCTTTGCCTACGTTTTCCATACTGAATCCACCAAACGACAGCAGATTGATGCACAGCGACCCCAAAGCGGAAATCAGACAGGCGATAAGCCCACCGACCAGACCGATGGCACCCGCTTCGCACAGGAACATCATGCGAATATCCTTCACATAGCAGCCGAGCGCCTTCATAATGCCGATTTCCCGAGTGCGTTCCGACACGGACATAATCATGGTGTTGGCGATGCCGATGGCCGCCACCAGGAATGACACCGCGCCAATGCCTCCCAATGCGAGCTGGATGCCACGACTCTGCTTTTCAATCTCCTTGCGGGTCTGTTCGAAGGACGTGGTTTGGTAGCCAGACATTTTGATCTGCGCTTCGATACCCGGCACATCCTTGATATTTTGAGCGTGCACCACCACTTGGTCGTAGTTTGTTTTGGTCCGGCTGGTGGTATTGGTTTTGCCGTCGATTTTGGCCTGCAATGTGTCCATATCCTCCAGCGACATGACTACACCGGAGCTGAATGCATCGTAATTATTGGTTGAAGCGTCCAACACACCGACCACGGTGAGAGGCATGGAAACCACAGGATTCTGCGAACTGGCAGTACCATCGCCGTCGCCTGAATCGGTGGAACTCATCGAAGTGCTGCCTATTTTGCGGTAATCGTCAGGGCTTTGATAATCGGCTCCGGTAATCAAATTGAGTTTCGTGGTCAGTACGTCGAAGAACGGCTTCTCCCCCTCGCTCTCCTTGCAACCGTTCTCATCGCACTCATAATCACCGGGAGCGATACGCCTGGAGTCATCATCGGAACGATACTTATCCATAAACTGGTATGCCGCGTATTTGCCGAGCAATACTTCTCCGGCACGCCTCGGCATACGCCCTTGAACGAGCTTGTATCCCGATGCTTCAAGCTGGGTCATATCCGTACCCATCACAGAAGCATATTGAGCCACGTATCGGGATCCGGCTCCCGCAGTGAGATCCACGGTGCTCTGCGCCGACCGCTGTGGCATCACGGCTGCGACGCCTGAAATGCCACGGAACGTCTGTACCGCAGCATCGTCAAGCTTGGCCTGATGATCCGATGATGTCATGTCCGACGAAGACAAACTCGACATACCGACGCCAGAGCTGTCGTACGCGCCCGAGCCGCCGGCAGCTGTGACGGTAATGTCGTTGAGATTGCCCATGCTCTTGAGCATCTGCTCATTCTGCTCGCTGATGCCTTGTCCAATCGAAATCATCAGGACGATGGAGCAGCAGCCGACGATCACGCCGAGCACCGTCAAAATCGTACGCGATTTGCGCCGCAGCAAATTCTGCGCGCAAGTATGTGCGATATCCGAAAATCGCATGCCTACTCCTTGACGGATGGAGTGGAAGATGACGTTTCGGATACGGAGGCGGCCGATGTGCCACCTGCCGTGGCGATTACCTGCGTCGGCGCATCGGCAGCCATGGCAGTAGATTTACCCTGCTTATCGGCTCCAAGATCGGCAGGCTCCCAATCCCAATCGTCATCATCGGCCGCCTGCTTTGCCTTCTTACGGCGGTGACGGACCACCAATACGACCGTCAGTACAATCACGACGAGTGCAACGGCCGCCGCCACTATCCACACCCAGACCGGCATGCTCTGATCCTGGACGTCAACATCCGTATCGGAATCATCCGGAACAGGAGCTTCAACGGCATTGATCTTCACCGGAAATTCCTTGGTCTGCGGCTGTCCATCGGAATTCTCATACGTCACCGTCAGTTTCGCCTCGGTTTCGCCGGGCTTGTCCGCAGTGAATGCGAATCCAATGGAGCCGGACGCGCCGGACGCCACATTGCCGACGTACTGCTTGGCCTGCGTGGCGGTGATACCGTCGCCTTCAACGCTCGCCTCGACATTGGAAACGTCGCCCTTGCCCTTGTTCACGTAATCCATGGTGATAGTAGTTTCCTCACCCGCGTTGACGATATTGGGCACCACTGGATCGTTCAATTCAAAACGATCAGGCTGCGAAACGGGTACGGAAATTTTGATGTCGGAAGTGTTGGAGCTGCGTGCGGCACCGTCCACATACTCGTATTTGAAGCTGATGTCGATGCCCTGCGCGCCGTTTTTCGCACTAGCCAGTGTCTGCATCGGCACGGTCTGCGTCAACGCAGCTCCCGCATTCAGTGCATCGTAGTAGAACGTGTTCGTACCGCCGGAGATGGCAAAATTCTCACCGCCGTCCACGGTGACCACCATGTTGCTCACCGCCACTTTGCCCATGTTTTGGAAGGTGAAACCGAGGTTGAAGGTGCTGCCGACCGCCACCGACCCGTCGCCATAGGTGAAATTGGTGATAATGATGTTCGGCACCGGCCCAGCAATCTGCTCAACACTGTTGTCCGCTCCCGCACCCGGAGCATCGGAAGTATTGGCACCATCTTCGGCGAACGCCGTCGGCACAATGCACACCAACGTGATGGCGACCACCGCCAATAGTGAGATTGCCCCGTTGAGCAGTGTTGCGATTCTTGTGTTGTTGCCCATGGAAGGCCCTTCTGTTGTCGTCATAGTTGTCGATATGCGTTGTCGTGAATGTTACGTAAGCCGGTCGCCGATGATGCGGCCGTCAAGAAGTGTGACGATGCGATCGGCGTATTGCGCCATATTGTCGTCATGTGTGACGAGCACGATGGTCTGGTTGAAATCGCGTGCGAACGAGCAAATCATATCCATCACTTCGGTTTTGGTTTTGGAATCGAGATTGCCGGTCGGCTCGTCGGCGAATACCACTTGCGGACGTGCCGCGAAAGCGCGGGCGATGCCAACGCGCTGCTGCTGACCGCCAGACATCTGGGTCGGATAATGGTTCATGCGTTTGCCAAGGCCGACCCGCTTGAGCATGGCACGCGCGATCGTCTCGCGTTTACGCTTCGGCACGCCTCGGAACATCAGTGGCATGGCCACATTCTCGATGGCATTGAGATTGGGCAGCAGATTGTACGACTGGAACACGAAGCCAAGGTGCTTCTGCCTGAATTCGGCCAGCTGCCGTTCGCCAAGCCTGCTGATGGGCACACCTGCGATACGTACACCACCTTTAGTTGGTTTTTCCATGCCGGCAAGCTGATTGAGCAGGGTGGATTTACCGGATCCGGACTCGCCATAGATACAGCAGATCTGCCCTTGCGGAATGGCGAGATTGACACGTTCCAGTGCTACGACGGTCTCATCGAGCACTGGATATTCCTTGCGTAGGTTTTTAACCTCGATAATGGGACCGCGACCGGTTTTCCCAGCGTTGGATGTGCTACCTACCGGCACATTCACCTCCTCGTTTTCTGGGAATAGGTTGATAATTGCTCCTAAGTCTAAAGTGTTTCACCGCGATTCGCCACCCTTAAGGGAACACCCTGAAGCCACGGTCCGCTCGTGGCTGAAACTCGAAAACCGTTCAAGAAACCCCGCCTGAACGATATGGAACATGTTGTTTCGTGCCAGAAACCCTTGTTTCGTGCCAAATGACCTTTTCGACCAAAATGTCAAAAATAAAATGAAATCATCAGCGATAATCTTCAGATTGTGGAATGTCGAACGGTTTCACACCAAAGGGGAACAATATGAAACGTCGTTTCACCCAGGCGGAAGTCTACTATCTCAACACCTTGCCCGCGGTAGAAAGGGCATCAATGGACCGTATCACCTATTCAAGGGAATTCCAAGTGCGTTGCATGGCGCAATACTTGCGGGGCAACGGGCCGACCAGCATCTTCGCCAGCGCAGGCCTTAACCCGAAAATCGTTGGCAGTAAACGTATCGAACGCGCCATCGCACGGTGGAAAGCAGATCCGCAAATCATGACCGAAGCACAATCGTTTGCCAACGAAGCCGCAGCTGACCAGCGCGACCTGCTCGTCATCTCCCAATCTATGACCATCGCATGGTTGGAAAAGAAAGTCATGGATCTGCAAGACCAGCTCCGTTCCATGGAAGCGCATGCTGCTGAATGTCTCAACGCGCCTTCCCCCGGGAAGCTTGTCACTCTGGCCTGACGTCCGAGCGGAGCCTTCCGCATAACAGACGTGTGTCGTGGTACGACGGCGCACTTGCAACACGAATCCCCTCTTTCATCGTTTCCGCACTCTCCGTCACATCTACGCGGCTCCCCGACGAAAGAAGGGATTCTTTTTTTCGTTTTCGCTTTCCTGCGATTCACATGCCTGCGGCCGATCAACGTATGCCCGACGACCGCAGGCATCACAAACATGTGTCAGATACGCGGCGTCGTCGGAGTGACGTGCGGCGGTGTCGGCACAGTCGAGTGCTGGCCGGCGGTTTCGTTGGCCGTCACCATCGCCTGCGTGATCTGGCTGTACATATCCTGATATCCGCCAGGGGTGGATGCTGGAAGCACGACGGTCTTGGAGTTGTTGGATTCGCTCAAGGAGCGCAGCACGTCGAGGTACTGGTTAAACAGCACCACATTGTTCACGTCGCCGATGTTCATGCCGACAGCCTGCAAGCTCTTGATCTGGTCGACGATACCGTTGGCGATCTCGCGACGGTAGTTGGCCTGGCCTTCACCCTGAAGACGGGTCTTCTCCGCTTCAGCAGCGGCCTGGGTCTCAATCTGGATGCGCTGGGCCTCGGCGCGCTGCCGGGTGGCCTCCTTCTCACGCTGAGCTGCGTTGATGGAATCCATGGCATTCTTGACCTGCGGGCTCGGGTCAATGGCAGTGATCAGGGTCTTGACCACGGTGAAGCCGAAGCGGGACATCTCGTTGCCGACGGTCTTCTGCACGTCGAAGGCCACATCATCCTTGCGGGCGAAAGCATCATCGAGGCTCAACGCAGGAATGGCGGAACGCAGGGCGTCTTCCATGTAGGAGCGCAACTGGCCGGCCGGATCGCGCAACTCATAGTAAGCGGTGGCCACATTCTCCGGATTCACACGGAACTGGGTGGAGGCGACGACCGTGACGAACACATTGTCGAGGGTTTTGGTCTCCAGCTGCACATTGAGCTGGTTGACGCGCATGTTGGTTTTCATGGCGATACGGTCCACGAACGGGATACGGATGTGGATGCCCGCGAACTGGACCTTGTTGAACTTGCCGAAACGTTCGATGATGTATGCCTGCTGCTGCGGCACGATGAACAACGTGGACAGGAACAGGAACGCGATGATCAGCGCAATGACAAGGAGCGCTACAAGGAACGGCATGGCATTACTCCCTTCTTTGGTTTCTCTTTAAAGGTCTTGTCGCATGACCTTTCGTAGGTTCTGCAACCATTGCCGAACCCGAGTAAAAATTTACCAAAGAATGCAATCGTATGCAGACAATGTCCGCGAGCTGGGCAAGGGCCGTCCACGAGCCAACCATCGCCTGTCCAGGAGCTGACCCACATACGTCCACGAGCCGGACAGAGGGGCGCTTTCCCCTGTCCGGTTCGTGAGATAGCGTGCCAGTTAATATTCAAATCCCTACCGATGGCAAAACTTTCAGGCATATACGTGTTGCGCGAAGGTGAACAGACTCTCGCCAACGTGACGCTTGAGATAGTTCTCGTACGCTATGTCGAAGGCCTGGCCGAGATCTTCGATGAGGTCCTGCTTGTCCTCGATGCCGACGGCAAGACGCACCAGTTCGTCGGTGATGCCAACCTTCAGACGCTCCTTGCGCGGAAGTTCGAAATGCGTCATGCGACATGGCAGTTCGGCGAGCGATTCCACCGCACCTAGAGACACCGCCAAACGGAAGATATGCAGGTTGTCAAGCACGTCCGCAGGGTCGACGCCCGGCACCACTTCAAAACTCAGCACGGCACCGCCGCCCTTGAGACCGTTGGAGGCCAGCTCATATTCATGGCTGGGCAGTCCCGGATAATGCACGGATTTGACCAACGAGTGCAGCAACAGATAGCTGGAAATCGCACGTGCGTTCTCCTGCTGTCGGTCCATGCGCAAGGCGAGCGTTTGGATACCACGACGCACCGAATCGCACTCGTTCGGCGCAAGCACGCCACCCAAGCGGTTCTGCGCGAAGTAGACGCGCTTGCCCAGCTCATCGTCCTTGACCACCACAAGACCGGCGTTGACTTCGGAATGCCCGGCCAGATATTTGGTGGCGGAATGGATGACGATGTCGGCGCCTTGGTCGAGCGGCTGCTGCAGATATGGGGTGACAAACGTGTTGTCAACAACGGCAACAGCATCGTATCGATGGGCGATTTCAGAAATCCTCGTCACGTTGTTGACCTGCAGCAACGGGTTGGTGAGCACTTCAAAATACACGGCTTTGGCTGGACAACCATGCGCGGCACCTTTGACGGAACGTCCGGAAATCGCGTCATCGAGCGCCTCGTAGTCAGCAGTGTCCACTTCTTCTACGAGGACGCCCCACCGTTCGAAATACTCATGGAACAGCGAGTAGGTGCCACCGTAGATGTTCTTGCCTACGACGATGCGGTCGCCTGGCTGGAAGATCGACAGCACCGCATGGATGGCGGCCAGGCCGGAACCGAACGCGAAACCGCGCGTGCCATGCTCCAGCTGCGCGATCTGCTTCTCCAGGAACTCGCGGGTCGGGTTGCCGCTGCGCGCGTAGTCCCAACGGGGCATGGTCTCGACCGATTCGAAAGCATAGGTGGACGAGTTGTAGATCGGCGGATTCACGGCTCCGGTGTTGTTGTCGTTGACCGGCAGTCCGTGGACAAGCTGAGTGTTGAATCTGGTCATGGTGCGCACCCCCTCGGTGTGGTTTCCTTGCCGCGTGCCGTTCACGCGATCGCTGGTTCCCCACTAAACCGCATCCTGCGTTCCGACGCGCGCCGCACCTTATCGACGCTGCTTATGGAACGCGCGAACCGCCATAGGGGTTATTTATGAGGGGTTATCAGATGACGCTTCCGCAGGGAAGCAACGGAACCATCCCACGCAAACGACATTTCATGACAAATCGAAAGAAAAATAATGGGCGATTGTGCAACACAATCACCCATGCACAAGAACCTACTCAAAAAACTTACGCAAAAACCTACGCAAGAACTGCAGCGATGCGGCGCACAGCCTCACATAACCGATCCTCCGACTTAAGCAGGCTGAATCGTACGTAATCGACACCCGCCTTACCGAAGCATGTGCCCGGCAAAGCGGCGACGGCCGCCCGTTCCAACAGCACGTCGGCGAACTGCTCCCCCGTCAATCCTTTCGGCGCACGGACCCAAGCATAAATGCCACCGTCGGAATCAAACACATCCAAACCGGCATCACGCAGACCGCCGGCCACGATCCCGCGGCGAACCGCATACCGTGAAGCCAGCTCGCGCACGCAGCTCTGGTCGGATTCCAACGCGGCCGCACCGGCGTCCTGTACCATGCCCGTCACCATGGAGCCCATCTGGTAGTGGTACTGCTTCACATGGCCCACAATGTCATCATTGCCGGCAATGAAACCGGCTCGCCAACCGGCCATCGCATACATTTTCGACAGCGAGCACACTTCGACGGCCACGTCGAAGGCACCCGGCAGCGACAGGATGCTGATCTGCTGCTCACGCACGCCCAATCCCGCGTAGGCGAAATCCTGCACGATTGCGAAATGGTGTTCATGCGCCAATTCGATGGCACGTTCCAGAAACTCGCGCGGCGCCTGGGCGCCCGTCGGATTGTTCGGATAATTGAGCACCAACACTTTCACGAGGCCCCACGTATCCGCCGGCACCGCGTCCAGGTCCGGCAGGAATCCCCGCTCCGGCAGCGATGGCAGCAGCACTTCCTCGGCTTGGCTCATCACCGTCATGCAATGGTACGAAGGATAGTACGGGTCGGCGTACGCCACCGCATCGCCCGGAGAGACGAGTACGGCAAACAGCGCGGCTAAGCCGTCGACCGCGCCTTCCACAGCGAACAGTTGCGTCTTCCAATCCACGTCGACGTCATACGTATTGCGATACCAAGCTTGTGCCGCCTGCAGAAAGCTCGGCTTGCCATCGAACGGCGAATAACGTGCGTTCGTGGGATCGTCGACGGTCCGGCGCGCCACGTCGCGGATGAAGTCGGCCGGGAACGCGTCGGGATTGCCTTTCGCAAGGTCGATCACGTCGACGCCACCGGCGACCGCAGCAGCCACCTTGCGGTCCATTTCGGCGAATACATTCGGCGGAATCGACTGTGCGACGGTGGTGAATGGGACCGGGGAAGCATATGAAGTCATGGAAAACACCTGTCTTATTCGAGAAGACGGCGCGCGGAGGCGAGTGATGGGAACATGTCCCAGACCGCCATGCGCGCCGTCTGTCTGTATTACGGAACGGGAAACGTCGTATGGTTCGGAATCAGTGCGTCACCTTGCGCGCAATGGCGTCGCCGATCCATTGGATAATCTGCACGATGACGATGAGAATAATCACAATCGCCACCAGTACACCGGTTTCATACCGGTTGTAGCCATACTGAATGGCCATATCGCCGATACCACCAGCACCGATAGTGCCGACCATCGCGGAGTAACCAATCAGTGAAATGACGGTCAACACCACGCCACGGATAAACGACGGCAATGCTTGTGGGAAAATCGCTTCAAAGATGATCTGTCTGGTCGTAGCGCCTGTGGAAATGGCCGCTTCCAGAAGACCCGGATCAACTTCGGAGAATGCACTTTCCGCGATTCGCGCGAAGAACGGCACCGCTGCAATCGATAGGGAAATCACGCCGCCAGTCGGCGTATAAGGATCACCAAGCAGCAATTGCGCCACCGGAATGAGTACAACCATGAGAATCAGAAATGGGAGCGAACGGATAGCGTTGACAATAAAGCCGACGATGACATTGACCGTACGATTCGGAGTGAACAGACGGTTTTCAGTCAAATACAGCAGCAACGCCACAGCCGTGCCGAGCACCACGCCAATAACGGCGGAAATAACCACCATATAAGCCGTGTCAAGCAAGGCCTTGCCAAGGTTTTCCTGAAGAATTTCAAGAGTTTCTTCCATAATCGATCACTTCTCCTGTTCACCGTCATCGCCATTGGATTCAACGGCCACGGCCAGCTTCGCCCGATCCAGTTCACGGTAGCCGAACACGTGTGTTTTCAGATCATCCAATGCCTGAGGAAGTCTCTGTTCCGCTCCAGAAACCAGCACGATAAGGATGCCGATGGCCTGCGATCCGAAGTATTCCACATTCGCGTGCAGCACGTCGATACTCACGCCATATTCCTGCGCCACACGGCTGATGAGCGGTTCCAGCGCAGCATCGCCTTTGTACCGCAGTTCCACGATGGTTCCGTCCGGTAGCGACGGCACCAACTGCGGCGGTACCTGAATGCCGAGGTAGCGTTCCACCAGAGCCTTGGTAGTCGGGTGCTTCGGCGTGCTGAACACGTCGAAGGTGTTCCCCTGCTCCACCACCACACCATTCTCCATAACCGCTACACGGTCGAAGATCTGCTTGGCTACATCCAGCTGGTGTGTGATGAACACGATAGTAATGCCCAGCTCGCGATTGATGCGCTGCAATAACGCCAAGATACCTTCCGTAGTTTCGAGGTCCAGCGCGCTGGTCGCCTCGTCGCATAACAGAATCTCCGGCTTGTTGGCGAGCGCGCGGGCGATGGACACGCGCTGTTTCTGTCCGCCCGACAGGCTGGATGGATAGCTGTCGATCTTGCTTTCCAGGCCGACGAGCTCAAGTAGTTCGTGAACGCGGTTGGACCATTGCGCTTTCGGATATCCGCCCGCCTTCAGCGCGAATTCGATGTTTTTGCCGACGGTGACGTTGGTGATCAGGTTGAAGCCTTGGAAGATGAAGCCGATTTTCTTGCGCAGCTCACGCAGGTTCGTGCCTTTCAGACCGGTGATGTCAGTGCCATCAATGGACACGTTGCCGTCCGTGGGGCGTTCCAGCAGGTTGATGGTGCGCACCAAGGTCGATTTGCCGGCTCCGGAGAAGCCGACGATGCCGAAGATCTCACCTTTTTCGACGTTCAGGCTCACATGTTTGACCGCTTCGACGGTACGGCCGCCCTCGTGGAAGGTGACCGACACGTCGTTCAGCTCGATGACGCTCATTGTTCCTCATTTCGTTCGAATCCGGCCGTTTCGTCCGGGTTTCGTCTGATTACGTCTGGTCTCGTCCGAATCCGTCCGAGACGAAAGCCCGCATGCGGCCGATCGTGGTTCATGCGGGCCTGACGTTCACAATGTCCGGATGACGGCTCACCACGTGGTCGGCTTGCCGAAGTCCTTGAACTCGCTCTTGGCGATGGCATCCTTGAACTCTTGGCTGGTAAGCAGCTTCTTGACGTCCTTGCCGAAGTCGGAATCGGCGTCCTTGGTGTTGACCACGAACACGTTGATCACGCCTTCGTCCTGCTTCTCCATGGCAAGCGCCTCGGATGGCTTGAGACCTGCGGCCCATGCGAAGTTGCCGGGGACGAGCGCCACATCAACGGTATCGACGGAGCGGGCCAGCTGAGCTGCATCCAGTGTCTTAATCTTGAGGTTCTTCGGATTGTCCTTGATGTCATTGACGGACGCCTTGGTTGAATCGACGTCACCCTTGAGAGTTACAAGTCCCTGCTGTTCAAGTACGCCAAGGGAGCGCGCGAGGTTGGAGCCATCGGCCGCAATGGAAACGGTGGAACCGTCCTTGATGTCTTTGATGGACTTGTATTTCTTCGAATAAATGCCTAGACCCAGCGTCGGGACCTGTCCCAACGAGGTCAAATCGAGGTTGTTGTCCTTCGTGAACTTGTTCAGGTAGTTGATGTGCTGCATCAGGTTGGCTTGAATAGAACCGGAGGCGAGCGCCTTATCCGGCTGCACATAGTCGTTGAATAGCTTGGTTTTCAGTTCGAATCCATCATCCTTGAGCAGCGGGGCAATGACCTTGTCGACCATGTCTCCGTAAGGTCCAGGACATACGCCGACCGTGATCTTGGTGGTCTTGCCTTTCGACGCGTTCAATGTATCGGAAGATGCGAAAGAATTGTTGTTGGAACCGCAGGCTGCAACGGATACGAGGGTGGTGGCAGCGAGGACGGCTGCAATGGCGCGTTTGACGCCGCTTGCCTTCTTGAAAATGGTGATGGTCATGGTTGTTTCCTTCTCTTGATTATGTTCGAATGATTACGATTGTTTACTGCTTATCCGCTGGCTCGCTGGCTTCAGCATCGGCTTTGGCCTGTGCGACGATGTCTGGATTATGGATAGCGAACGCACGTTCAGCCAGATGTACCTCGCGAGTCAGGAATTCGTGTAACTTGCACACGTAGCCGTGTTCGCGTCCGACTTTCGCGATGTATCCGTTGATGTAGTCGACTTCCGTCGGACGTCCCTTGGTCAGGTCCTGGTACATGGACGGATAGTGCAGCGGATGTGCCACTCCGGCGGTGTGCAGGATGGTTTCGACTTCCGTTTCGCGGGTGCCGAGCAGTTTGAATCCCGCCGCTTCGGCCGCGCCGTAGGCCTCGTCCACCAACTGTTCGGTGAGCCAGCGGGAATCGGGATGCGCGTGGAATTCGCCGAATCGAATCTGGTACATCGTGCACAACGTGTTGAGTACGGAATTGAACACGATTTTCGCCATACACATGCCGATGAAGTTGTCCACGATGGTGGGGTTCAACGTGGCTGCCTTGAAATCTTCGAACAGCTCCTGCTCCACTACAGACACCTCGTCGGTCACGGTGTCAGCGTACGCGCACAAGTTCATGGCCTTGGCATGCGCGCCGCCGGTGAAGTTGAAGTCGCCCGGTCCGTACACATAGGCGCCAATCAGCGCAGTTCCACCGTAGATACGATCCTTGGAGAAGTATTCATTGAGCTTCTCGAAGTGTCCGTAGCCGTTCATCGCAGAGAACACTACCTGCTTGTCATTGAACAGATGGGCGCAGCGCTTGAGGACGCCATCGAGCTGCATCTGCTTCAAGAACACAATCCACACGTCCGGCTGACCGGTGTATTCCTCCGGATAGTAGACATCGATCGGTACGAGGTGTCGGTCGTCGCCATCTTGGGAGACATAGGCGCCTCCCTGTTCACGAATCTTTTCAACGTTCGGCTTCCAGGTATCGATGAAGTCAACGTCCTTGTGCGCGAATTCCTGCAGCAGCACACCATACTGGATGCCCATTCCACCTGCACCAATCACTGCGTACTTCATAGCCATGCTTCCTTCTCTCTTGTGTTTCGTATGGCTTCTTTCAAGCGATAATCACAAGATATCGGCAAAAAATCCTTTCCATGACGGCGTGGCTATACGCTCTTCTTATGGAAGGCGCAAATCGCAATAAATCTTTTCTATAGAGCGTTATCAGGGTATGGAAAAGCCTTCCGCAGCGTGTGCCACGGAAGACTTGGAAACAGGATTGACGGACGGCAGGCCGCCGTCAGGTCAGGTAAGAATCAAAGCTGGCCGCCTTCGACCACAATGTCATCCGGGTTGACGTCGGAGCCGTACACCGGCTTCAAAGTCTCCTCGTAATCCTTGTGGAAGAAGTTCTCCTTGCCGAGCTTCACAATCTCGTCGTTGATCCAGTCGAGCAGCTCCTTGTTGCCCTTCTGCACGGCCGGCGCGATGGTGTCTTCGTCACCAAGCTTGGTGATGCCCACCTTGAAGCCCTTGTTGGTCTTGGCCCAGGCCAGCACCTCGGTGTTGTCGGTGGAGAAGGCGTCGCCACGACCGTCGAGCAGCGCGTTGTAGGCGTCGGCGTACTGGTCGTACTTCTGCAGCTTGACGTCGGGTTCGTTCTTCTCGAAATAGCTTTCGGCGGTGGTGCCCTTGGCGATGATCAGCGTCTTGCCCTTGAGCTGGCTCACGTCGGTGATTTCGGCGTTCTCCGGGGAGACCACGCCGAGCGCGACCTTCATGTACGGCTTGGCGAAGTCGACCTTCTCCTTGCGCTCGTCGGTGACGGTGAAGTTGGCCAGCGTGATGTCCACCTTGTTGGACGTGAGCACATCCACACGGGCGGCCGGATCGACGGACGTGTACTTGACCTTCACGCCCAGATCCTTGGCGAGACGCTCGGCGAAGACGATGTCGTAGCCGGCGTTCTTGCCGTCCTTGTCGATGTAGCCGAACGGGGCCTTGTCGGAGAAGACGGCCACTTTGAGCACGCCGGACTTCTTGATCTCGTCCAGGGAGCGGGCGGTCACCTTGGACGTGGTGGCGCCGCCGTTGGAGGCGTTGTTCTCCTCGCTCGGGGTGGCGGCATTGGGACCGCAGGCAGCCACGGAGACGGCCATGATCAACGCGGCCGATGCGGCCACGATGCTCTTGATTGTCTTGTTGATGATTGATGCGGTCATGGTTACTCCTCTCTTGTACGGATGACTGCTATCAAAACTTGCGATTATTCGGCGGAAGTTCCCGTCGGTTCCGTCGGCGTCTCCGCCGGCCTGCGATGCCTGTCGAATTCGAACGTGTGCAAGAAACGCTTGGCACGCTCGGTTTTCGGATTGGTGAAGAACGCTTCGGCGTCGTCGGATTGTTCAACGATGCCGCCGTCCTCCAGCATGATCACCTGGTCGGCGATGGCTCGTGCGAATTGCATCTCGTGCGTCACGATGAGCATGGTCTGGCCGGAATCGGCGAGTTCCAGCATCACGTCAAGCACCTCACGCACCATTTCCGGATCAAGCGCGGCGGTGACCTCGTCGAACAGCAGCACTTCCGGATGCAGGATCAGCGCACGGCAGATGGCCACGCGCTGGCGTTGGCCTCCGGACAGCTCATGCGGCCAGGCATCCTTGCGGTCGGCGAGTCCGACGCGTTCCAGCAGAGCGATGGCTTCCTTCTCGACCTCCGCCTTGTCGCGCTTCTGCACGAGCGTCGGAGCGAGCGTGATGTTGCCGAGCACGGTTTTGTTAGGGAACAGGTCGTAGCTTTGGAACACCATGCCGACACGTGTGCGCAGCTCGCTGCCGCGCTTGCTGCGGCCGGCCGATTCGGTGCCCGGCTTGCCGGTTTCGATAATCTCGCCGTTCAGCGCGATGGTGCCGCCCTGAATCGGCTCAAGACCTGCGATGGTGCGCAGCAACGTCGACTTGCCCGATCCGGACGGGCCTACGATGACGAACACCTTGCCATGGGGCACGTTGAAAGAGATGTCGTCCAGCACTGGCTTGTCGGCATTGGCGTACCGCTTGACCAGATGCCTGATTTCAAGGCTTGTCTGCGATTTCCCGCTGTTTTGCTCGGTCTGCGTAACCTGTTCAGACTGCTCAGTCATGCTTCCACCTCTTTTCCAACCTGCGGGCCACGATGGACAGCGGCCAGCACACGATGAAGTACATGAAGAAAATCGTTCCGTAAATCCACAAAGTGCCCGTCGGATACTGGAAACGGTTCGCGTCGATGATCTGCTGGCCCACCTTGATGACTTCCACCACGCCGAGCAGCACGGCCAATGACGTGGTCTTCACGATACGCGTGGCAAGGTTCACGGAAGCCGGCAGCAGCCGGCGCAACGCCTGCGGCAGAATCACTTTCGTGAACGTCTGCCAGCCGCTCAATCCCAAAACGTACGACGACTCGTACTGCGCCTTCGGAATCGATTCGAGCGCACCACGCACCAGATCGCCCAGTTCAGCGCCGCCCCACAAAACGAAGACGAACACGCATGCGCCGGTCGCATCCAAATTCCAATTCCATGCCTGTGCGAAACCGTAGAAGGCGATGAACAGCAGCGCCAGCTGTGGCATGATGCGGATGAAATCCAGATAAATCCTGGTCAGCACCCGCACAACGGGATTTTTCATCGTCATCAGCCAGCCGACGATCAGGCCGACGGGCACGGACAACGCCACGGACACGCCGGCGATCCACACCGTGACCCACAGGCCCTGTAGCAGGCGCGGAATCACGCCCGGCTCGAGCAGAATCTCAGCGCCGCTCATAGTCGAACCTCCGTTCCAGCCAAGTGCCGAACAGCGAGATCGGCAGCAGAATCACCAGATACGCCACAATCAGCAGGAACAGCGACTCATAGGTGTCGTAGTACATGCCAATCAGGTCCTTGGCCATGTACATCACGTCGGCGAGCGCGATGGCGGACACCACGGACGATTCCTTGATGAGGAAGATCACATTGGCCACGACGCCTGGAATGGAGGTGCTGATGGCCTGTGGAATGACCACGCGGCTTAATGTCTGCCATTTGCTCAAGCCCAGCACGTATGCGGATTCGCGCTGCACTTCCGGAATGGTCTCCAAGCCGCCGCGCATCGCTTCGGCCATATAGGAGCCGCCGAGGAAGCCGAGTCCGACGATGGCGCACAGTTCCGCGGACCAGACGAGTCCGAGTTTCGGCAGGCCAAAATACAGGAAGTACAGCTGCACCAGCAACGGCGTGTTACGGCTCAGCTCGATGTAGACGCGCACGACCTGCCGCAGGACGGGGATGCGCGCGATCTCGATGCCGGCGCAGACCAAGCCGACCACGATCGCCAGGATGATGCCGAAGACGGAAATGAACAGCGTCATTTCGGCACCGCTGACGAAGAACGGCGCGTAGTGCGAGATGAACGTCCAGTCGAACACGCGCGCCCCCTTCTCTTCTCAACGGATTTTTCGTATTTGTTCCGGCGAACGCGGCTCATACTATCGCTTTATTCGCCGCTACGAGCCAGTTTCGTTATCGGTTTTTCGTATAAGGACTTATCAGGTATCGCGAAACAGTCGTCCTGCGATCCCTCCAAGGTTCTTCTACAGTATGGCATGTTGGCGGATTGCGCCGTCGGCGCATATCGAAATGTGAAGATTGGGTATGCCTTGCGAGAGAGTATGCACATGCTCATTCGACATGCAACGATGGAGGATCTGGACGCGATCGAGGCTGTGGAGGTCGCCTGCTTCCCACCTGCGGAGGCCGCAAGCAACGAAAGCCTTACCGCACGCGTGGCCGCTTATCCGGACCATTTCTGGCTGTTGGTCAACACCGATGACGACGATACCCCGTTCCCCTCGCGTGTAGAGGACGGCACGTTGGTTGGTTTCGTCGATGGCATGGCCACAAACGAGCCGAATCTTGCCGATGCCATGTATGACGACGCCGATATGCATGACGAGCATGGCGATTGGCAGATGATTTTCGGCGTGGATGTGGCACCCGTCTACCAGCATCGCGGCTGCGCCAGCTATCTGCTGCGCCAGGTGATTCTCGACGCGGCACAGGCTGGACGTAAGGGCATTGTGCTCACCTGCAAGGAGCGTCTTGTCGGTTTTTACGCGCGCCTGGGATTCGTGGACGAAGGACTGTCCGAGTCGACGCATGGCAACGTGGTCTGGCATCAGATGAGGCTCGCGCTGACGCACGCCGTCGGCACGGGAGACCCTACTGCGAACGGCTCCGCCAAGACCGCGGAGCGTACCAATGATGCGGATACGACCGCCATGAGCGGCGTGGACCACGACGCGGAAACCTTGGAGTTTCCGCAGGTCGAACCCACCGCGTGAAGAACGGCCGGCGAACTTCACGTGAACACCGCGACACGCCGACGATTTGCATTTCGCTGAAATTCCACGTAAGTTAGCACTCGCTTCGGGCGGTTGGCGCAGAGGTAGCGCACTTCCCTGACACGGAAGGGGTCACAAGTTCGAATCTTGTATCGCCCACGCGAAGCGGATGACGAAGCCGGGAAACCGGCGGAAACATCCCACGGGTGATTGGCGCAGCGGCTAGCGCACTTCCTTCACACGGAAGGGGTCATAGGTTCGATTCCTATATCACCCACTGGTTTCCTGCTTCTCACGGCAGGAAACCTTTGCGGACATAGCTTAGTTGGTAAAGCGCAACCTTGCCAAGGTTGAGACCGCGGGTCCGAGTCCCGTTGTCCGCTCCAGTATGAAGCCTCACCGATTCGGTGGGGCTTTTCGTTTATCCGTTTGTCGGTATCCGACAACATGCCTCGGGTGGGAAGCAATCGGCGCTTCCCACCCGTCTGTCTTTCGGTTCTATTCGCGCATGCCATCCCACGCGTAGTCGAGATGCATGAATTCGGGCACCTTGTACCATTTGACCGGATAGCCGGCGCCATGCGCGCAGAACACCGAATCCGGCGTGTTCTCCAGGTCGGATTCCGGATCGTAAGCCATGTTCTCGATCACCTCGTCGGCATTGTGGCACGGCTGGTAGCCGGCGAACACGCAGCTTAAATGGCCACGGCCGTGCGTGTACGCGTTCACGTCCATCGCATAGTCACGCATTTCGGATACCGGCGCCGTGCCGTTCAACACCATATATTCGCCGTCGCCGGTAGGCGTGTCGAACGTGCCCGACATGCGCTGGATGTCGGCCATCGCATGTCCGACCATGTCCTGCGGCATTTCCAGACGGAAGCCGTACCAAGGTTCAAGCAGACGGCAATCGCCCTTCTTCTTCGCTTCCATCAGGCCCTGGCGTATCGCACGGTAGGTGGCTTGGCGGAAATCGCCGCCTTCCGTGTGCTTCAGATGCGCACGACCCGTCAGCAGCGTGATTCTCATATCGGTGATCGGCGAGCCGGTGAGCACGCCCAGATGCTCGCGTTCCTGGAAATGCTGCATGATAAGACGCTGCCAGTTGCGGTCGAGCACGTCCTCGCTGCACACGGTCGCATATTCCATACCGGAGCCCTGCGGCAACGGCTCCAACAGCACGTGCGTCTCCGCATAGTGGCGTAACGGTTCGAAATGGCCGACACCTTCAATTGGCGAGGTAATCGTCTCCTTGTACAGAATGCCGCCGGGACCGAACGTGACATCCAAGCCGAAACGGTCATGCATGATCTGCTGGATGATTTCCAGCTGCACCGCGCCCATCAGCTGCAGATGCACCTCTTCGAGACGCGGCTGCCACACGACGTGCAGCAGTGGATCCTCATCCTCCAGCTCACGCAATGCCACCAGACATTTGTGGATGTCGCACTCCCCCGGTTCCAGCGTGTACGTGAGCACCGGCTGGAGGACCGGACTGCCGGCGTCCCGCTCCATGCCGAGGCCTTCGCCGGGGAATGTCTGCGTCAGACCCGTGACGGCGCAGATGGTGCCTGCGGGGACCGTGTCGACGGTGGTGGATTTCGCGCCGGAATAGACGCGCACCTGGTCGGCTTTCTCATGCCATTGGCCGTCTTCGGCAACCGCATCCGCGTCGCCGGCGTGCGCGGCGCCGCTTAGCATCATCTTGGCCTTCAGTTCGCCGCCGGTCACCTTGAGCCAGGTCAGACGGTTGCCTTGCGCGTCATGAGACACCTTATATATGCGTGCGCCGAATTCGCCATTGTATTGCGGCTCTTGCGCGAACCGTTCGAAACCTGCGACGAACTGTTCTATACCGTCCATTTTCAGCGCTGATCCGAAATAGCAGGGGAACAGCTCACGGCGGGCGATCATGGCGCGAATGGTTTCGTCCGGCACGGTTTCGGTGTCGAGATACGCGTCCATGGCCGTTTCGTTTTGCATGGCGATCTCCTCCATGCGTTCGCCGTCAATCGGCTCGGTGAAGTCGACGCAGCCGTCCGAGAAGCGTTTCTTGAGTTGGGCGAGCAGTTGCGTTTTGTCGACGCCAGGCGCGTCCATTTTGTTGACGAAGACGAATGTGGGCACCTGATAGCGATTGAGCAGCCGCCACAGCGTTTCGGTGTGCCCTTGGATGCCGTCCGCACCGGAGATGACGAGGATGGCATAGTCGAGCACGGCAAGTGTGCGTTCCGTCTCGGCAGAAAAATCAACGTGGCCGGGCGTATCGAGCAGAGTGACGGTGAGATCGGGCGTGGTGATAACGGCCGGTTCAGTGAAGATGGTGATGCCACGCTGGCGCTCCATGGCATTCGTATCAAGGAAGGCGTCGCCGTGGTCGACACGTCCGAGTTTGCGCACCTGGCCAGTGGCATAAAGCAGGGCTTCAGACAGCGTGGTCTTGCCTGCGTCCACATGTGCCAGAATACCCGCGACGATTCGCTTCATGGTCTCCCCTATCTTCGCAAGCCAATGGCTTGCCAGTCAATGGACAGGAAAGCCCCCGCACCGCATGAAACGACGCGAGGGCTTGATGGTGACCCCGGCCGGGCTCGAACCGGCGACCTTGAGATTAGAAGTCACATGCTCTATCCAGCTGAGCTACAGGGCCAAACTAAACACAGTATAGTCAGTTCGCACACGGTTGCCAACTCGACACGGCAATCACATCGCCTTGAGCACAATGCCGACGATGGCAACGAGCACGCCGACATATTGGATGCCGGCCACGGGCTTGCGTGGCACGCCAAGCAGGCCGAAACGGTCGACCAGCAATCCTCCGCCGACCTGACCGAGCAATACCAGCATCACCGTCATGCCGGTGCCGATATGCGCGGACAGGTACGCGTTGCACATCACCAGCGTCGCACCCAGCAATCCGCCTACCCACATCCACCACGGATTGCCTTTCTTCAGCGCGTCACCGAGGCTGTAGGTGCGGTCGACGAATGCGACGACGATCGCAAGCGAGATCAGACCGACCACGAACGAGGCGAGCGATGCCTTCACCGGCGATCCCAACGCGACGCCCAGCTTGCCCAACAACGCCGTCTGCACGGCCGAACACATGCCGAACGCGATGCCTGCGCAACTCCACAGCACGGTCGCGGAACCTGGCACATGTACGGCTTTTCCGTCAGTTTCGGTTTTTTCGGAATCGCCGGAATTTTCCGAACCGCCAGCCGGGCGATCGATGGCAGGCCTCAATCGCAGATTCGGTCCGGCGACGGCAAGCAGGAAGCCGACCAGCGTGATCGCCGCACCTGCGATGCGCAGCGGGGAAATCGACTGCGCGGTAGTGCCGAACCAGCCGAAAGCGTCGATCAGCAGGCCCATGACGATCTGCCCAGTGACTGGCATGATCACGGTTTTGAGACTGCCCAGTTTCGGCAGCAGCAGCACATTGCCGGTCAGGAAAGTGACACCGAACACGCCCGCGAACCACATCCACCATGGGCCGTTCGCCGCGGTGGCGGGAATCAGCGGATACGGGCCAAGCAGCAGCGTCAAAGTCAGCATCGCAATGAGGCCGACGCTGAACGACACCAGCGAGGCGCGCAACGGCGAGCCGATGGAACGGCCGAGCCGCGTGTTCACCGCGGTCTGCACCGGCGTGATCAGTCCGGAGAAAATTCCCAGCAATCCTTGCAGCATGTTCAGCCTTCCTACGTTTCTCGGCACACGCTTCCCGGCACAGATTATCACAGCACCAGACCATCAGCCGACGTAACAATAAACCCTTGAAATCCAATGATTCCAAGGGTTTTCATGCAATCCCAGCAAAAGGTGCGAACCGGCGACCTTGAGATTAGCGGTCAGGGAAACCGGTCGGCGGCCAAACACTACTCGATAATCCAGCTCAGGCCGACGAGCACGATGACAAACAGCACGTTCACCGCGGTGTAGACGGCCAGATAACGGCCTTTTTTGTCCGGGTAGGCGCGCGTCACGTTCTTGTAGCCGATCAGCGACGCCATGGACGCGATCAGCGTGCCCAAGCCGCCCAGGTTGGTGCCGATGATCAGTTCACGCCACTGGTCGCAGAAGCCGGACAGCAGCAGCGTGGTCGGCACGTTGGAGATGAACTGGCTGGACACCACGGCCACTTCCAGCGGATGCGCGCCCACCAGCGAGGCGGCCAGCTCGTAGAATTCCGGCACGCGTTTCATGTTGCCGATGAAGATGAAGAACATGCAGAACGTGAGCGGCAGTCCCCAATCGACGTTGCGGAACACGCGGCGGTCGCATAGCAGGAACGCCACGAACACGATGACGCACATCAACCACAGCGGAATGAAATCGCTCACCGCCAGCAAGCAGACGACGAACAACGCCGTGTATACGATCGTACGCCAGCCGCCATAACCGGCACCGTAGCCGGTCACGCGAATCTCGTCAGGCTGCGGCCGGTCGGAATGCGGGGCGAGCACGTTCTGTTCGATGCCGGAACCGTCTATCGCGGAAAATTCGGAAACCGGTTTGCTGCCGAAAATCACGCAGGTGATGATTATCAGCAGAACGGCTGCGGTAACGGAATACGGGGCCATGATGCCGATCATCTCGGACGTCGGCATGCCCGTCAACGCTTTCAGATACAGGTTGTGCGCGTTGCCGATCGGGGTGAGCATGCTGCCCACGTTCGCGCCGACGGTCATCAGCGTGCCGACAAGCACCGCATGCTCTTCCATGTGCGCCATCGTCAACACCGCGATTGCGAACGGCACGAAGGTGACCAACGCCACATCATTGGTGATGAGCATGCCGGAGAAGAACGGCAATGCGATCAACGTGAGCACCAGGCCACGCGCGGTTTTGACGTGATGCAGCAGGCGCGAGCCGATGATGCGGAACACGCCGATGCGCTGGAAGCCGCACACCACAAGCATCAGGCAGATCAGCTGCGAGATGGTGCTGGCGTGGATGTAGCCGGCGTATTCCTTGTCTGGCGGCACGATGAAGCACGATATGAGTGCGAGTATGGAAGCGACTACGAGAATGGTCTCGTTCTTCAGGACCTTGACGACCAATCGCCGCATGCATTCCTCCGTCAATCCCGTTTGCAACCGCCTTGCACACCTTGCAAAACCCAAGCGATTTTCATGCAAACGCCTAGACCACTTTACCCAAAAATGCGACTAGCACGAACCCTCGGCGTGCTGCTTTTCCGACCATTCCAACGATTTTCATCCACTATTGCTTACTGCCGCATGCTTTTGCAAACCGGCGAAACCGAAAACAAGGCCCGCAAATCTTCACAAATTAACCCCGCGTGCGCCAAGATTTTGTCTAAAAACCATCTTCCGTTCGCCTTCGATTCACCATATGGGCGTGTCACGCAACGTTGTTGCCGAAAACACGCGACTGCAGGTCCTTGCGCAGCGTTTCCAGTTTGGTGATCTGTCCGAGCAGTTCGATTTTCTCTGCACCGTCCGGCAGTTGCGCCATGCGGCGCTGGGCCGCGCCGATTTTGCGCATGATGCCGGTATCAAGCAGTCTGACGATCAGTTCGGACGCGTACCGCCGCTCCTCCTGCGTCGGCTTGCGCAATTGCGCCGATTGTTCCTGCGACTCGCCTGCATTGCGGTTCGTGTCCGCTTCGCTCGGCGGCAATGGCAGCGGCATGACGGCCAGCTCGTTGATGACCGATTCGAGCATCGGACCGCCCGCCTTCGTCAGATTGTGCATCCACAGTCCCTGCGGCACGTCTTCCCCTGGAAGCCCGCCCGCCGCGGCGACCGCTTGGAACAGCGTGCGGAACACCGGCGTCATGAAACTCGACAAGGTCAGGCTGGCGAACATCGTCGGATCGACGGCCAACGGCACCTGGATCAGCGTGGCCATGAACTGCTGTTCGCAGATGAACACGGCGTCGTCGATGCGATAGTAGCTTTGCCCGGCCGCGTCGCGATGCTCCAACGCCTTGCGTGCGGCGGGATTCGCATACGGATTCGCGCCACGTTCCGCATATGCTGGTTCAGCCGACGGCCCCGCATTGTTTTGGAATCGACGTTTCGGCGCGTACGCGTCCTCGTCACGCACGTTCAGTTTGCGACGCCGGTACGCCACTTCGCGTTGCATGATGTCCAGATCGACGCCGATGCGACGCACCGCCTTGCGTGAGTACAGGTCGAGCAGCGAACGGTCTCGGATTTGCGCGATCAGCGGGGCGACCGCCTTGACCGCGCCCATCTGACCTGTCGCGTACGTGGTGTCGAAACGGTCGATTGCCGAATCGATCACGAAATCGTACAGCGGCCGCGCATTGGCGATCAGCGCGCGCACCGCCTCGTTGCCGCGTTTGATGCGCAGATCGCACGGGTCGAGGTTGTCTTCGGCGACCGCGACGAACGCCTGCGTCGAAAACGCGGCATCCAAACCGAACGCGTGGATCGCGGCCTTCTGCCCAGCCGCATCGCCGTCGAATGTGAACACGACACGCGAGCTCAACGCCTGCCCCTCCACCTTCAGGGGGCCAACCAGCTGCACGGCGCCCAACGAATCGTCCGCGATCAATCGGCGAATGATCTTCGCATGCTCGGCGCCGAATGCGGTGCCGCACGTGGCGACCGCCGTGTCGATGCCGGCCAGATGCATGGCCATCACATCGGTATAGCCTTCGACGATCACCGCCTGACGTTTCTTCACAATCGCCGATTTGGCAAGGTCGATGCCGTACAGCACCTGTGTTTTGCGGTACAGCTGCGTGTCGGGCGTGTTGATGTATTTCGCATTGATCGTGTCATCCTCGTACAGCTTGCGCGCGCCGAAGCCAAGCGTACGACCGGTCGAATCACGAATCGGCCATGTCACGCGGCCACGGAAATAGTCGTATACTCCACGCTGGCCCTGACGGGCGAGTCCCGCGTCGAGCATCTCCTGCTGGGTGAAGCCTTTGCCGGCAAGGTGCCGCACCAGGTTATCCCATCCTTGGGGGGCATATCCGCAGCCGAACCGCTGGCAGTCGGCCTGGCTGAAGTTGCGACCGTCCAACAGCTTGCGCGCGGCGAGCGCCTCCTTGGTCATCAGCTGGGAGACGAAGTATTCCTGCGCCGCCTCGTTGGCTTCGAGCAGGCGTGCGCGTTTCGAACCGGTGTGCGCGGGCACGTTGTCGGCCTTGTCGTAATGCAGTTCGATATGGTATTTGTCGGCGAGCAGCTCCACCGCGTCACGAAAGTCGATGTTCTCCTGATGTTCGACGTAGCCGAACACGTCGCCGCCGAGACCGCAGCCGAAGCAATGCCATACGCCAAGCGCCGGGCGCACGGAAAAACTTGGCGTTTTCTCGTCATGGAAGGGGCATAGGCCTACGTATGTGCCGGTTCCCGAGGGTTTGAGCGTGACGGTCGCGGATACGATGTCATACAGGTCGGCGGTGGCGCGGACCTTTTCTATGTCTTCCTTCTTGATCATTCCCGGCATACGTTCCAGCCTACCAGCCCGTTCAGCAGAGAAGGGAGTGGAGGGTCAGGGCGGACGTGTCGGTCAGGCTCGCCACCTGGTCGATGGCCACGCGCAGGCGTTCGTCGTCGCCGCCGGCCTCACGCCAATCGTCGAGGAACACATTCTCCAACGCGCTGGACGGTTTGGGATTGTCCGCCATGAACACGTCGACCAGGTCTTTGACGATTCGCTGTTCTTCGCCGTGCATCGGCTCGCGTTCGCCGGGCTCCATGACGAAATGCACGGCGATGCCTTTCAAAACCACGATTTCGTAGCTGGTTTCCTCGGGAATCACCAGATCGCCGTTGTATCGCGTCAAAGGCTCGTTGCCGTACGTATCTCTTGTGGCATGTTCCACGGAACCGGCGAACCGACCGATCAGATCGCTGGTCATGTTCTTCAATGCGGCGAGCGCGCGCCGCGAACCGTCGAAATAGCCGGGGAATGTGTCGCGCCGACGCATGCGCGCGAACGCGTCCACCAATTTGTCGGCATTCCATTGCGGCCCATACCAGGCACGTGAATCTTCTACGATGGCGTCGATCACGGCGTTTTCGTGCAGTATGCCCGGATTGAACGCGCCGGTGGCGATGGCGTCCTCCACGTCATGCACGCTGTAGGCGATGTCGTCGGACAGGTCCATTACTTGGCATTCGATGGGACGTTGCGTTACGTCGGGGACGTCTTGTTTAAGCCATGCGAACACGTCCATATCGTCAGGATAGACGCAGAATTTCGCGCTGCGTTCTCCTTTCGGATGGGAGACGGCTTCGGCAAGCGTCCACGGGTATTTGACGGCCGCATCGAGCGCGGCACGCGTCAGATTCACACCTGCGGAACGTCCGTCGGGAAACAGTATTTTCGGTTCGAGGCGCGTCAATAATCGCAAGGTTTGCGCATTGCCTTCGAAACCACCGATATTGCCGGCGATTTCGGCAAGCGCACGTTCCCCATTATGGCCGAACGGCGGGTGGCCGAGGTCGTGCGCAAGACATGCGCAGTCGACCACGTCGGGATCGCAACCGAGCGAAGTGCCGATCTGTCGACCGATTTGCGCGACTTCCAACGTGTGTGTAAGCCGTGTACGTGCGAAATCGTCGGTGCCGGCCACCAGAATCTGCGTTTTTGCGCCGAGACGACGTAATGCCGATGAGTGTATGAGTCGGGCGCGGTCGCGTTGGAAGGCGGTACGCGAGCTTGATTTTGGTGGTTCGGGAGCCCACCGTTCCTCATCGGACGCACTGTATCCTTCGCTCGTCATGACGCACCGCCTTTCCGCACAACATGCTTTCAATCAGAGTATCCGAATTCAAAAAGAACGAATAGCCCCAGCGGTCAATTCGCAACCCGCCCGTTTTCCATATGCAGTATGCGATCGGCGATTTCCCGCAGCTCATCTCCATGATGGGATGCGATAATCACGGTATTGCCCAAATTCTGTTGTCGTCTCATCTCCCGTTGGAACGCCAACACCGATTCGTGATCCAAACCATTCGTGGGCTCATCGAGCAGAATCAGACGCTGATGCTCCATCAATGCCTGGACTATTGCCAGTTTCTGCCGCATGCCCAAAGAGAAAGACTTTACCTTTTCGTCACGATGCTGCCAGATGCCGAATACCCTCATGAGGCGTTCCGTCTCCTGTTCGTCAAGGCCGCCATCAAGTCCCGCAAGATATTTCAGGTTTCCCAAAGCCGTGTCCGCACCGATGAACCCGGGATGCTCGATGAGCACACCGATCTTTTCCGGCAGCGTCTCGTTGAACACCACCGGCTTGCCACCAATAGACACCTGCCCATCCGTGGGACGGATGAAGCCGCACATCGCCCGTAGCAGCATGGTTTTGCCGGAACCGTTCGGCCCAACCAAGCCACAGACCTCACCGCGTTCGAAACCGCAATCCACATGGTCGAGCACGGTTTTACGCTTGATCCTCTTGGTGTAATTCTGAATTTCAACGTACATATCACTTCTCCTTTGATGTTTTCAAATGATTTCCATCCGTCTGCATATCGATATAAGGACAGCGATGACCATCATTGCGGAGAATCCCAAGACGATCAGCCAACGCGGCAAACCGCAATGCGAATCAGCCATCAGCCATGATTCAATTGTTTTCGATGATTCCAGAACCATGCAGTACGACAGAGCCACGACGTACCCTGCCGCACGATTGCCAAGAAGTATCCCGGCATCACGGATTGCGATGACAAGAAACAACTGCAGCGACGCACAGGCGGCAGTACGCATCAGAGAGCCGCCTTCTCCCCGTCCTCCGACGGCGATCACGGTCAATAGCAGCGGGACAACCGTGAAAAACAAGCAGTATGCAGTCAAGCGAACCAGATAACGCCAGACTTTCGAATACACGTCACGTCTCCGTATGCATGTCATCGCATTATTCGACAGAAGAATCGAGCAGGGCCATTCCAAGATGATCAACATGCCGAACACTAAAAACGCCAGAGACACTCTATTGGCAAGCAACGGCCAATCGCCCATATTATCCGGATTGCCGAAGCACCCAAGGAAAACCGACTGCGACGGTTCCCGAATCAAATATTCAAGAACCACAACCGCATATGGAACGCACAGAAGACACCGGCATATGATTCGCTGTATGGTTTCGTTCATAGCGAACCGCCTTCCACATGGTCCACTCTCCCATACATCGCCCTGTTCAATGCCGAAAGCACCAGCGCCACCGCGATGAAGACCAGGCACTTAAGGCGTAGAACCGTGCGAATATCACCCAGCATAGGGTAGGAGAAGAAGAACGCCAGTTCCAGCCAGACGTCAGGCAAACTGCTTAGAGCCCAGGGAAGCAGCACCATGGCGGTCAGCATCACGGGCACAACCCGTCCCCAGCCCACGCCAAAGGCGGTCAGAATCTGCATCACCAGCCCCAATACCACCAAAGCGAATAACGTCTGCACGGCAAGAGACAACGGCCAGAAAACACCTGCAACCAGACGACCCTCGCCCATTGCCCGGCACAGCGCCGCATAGAGTGCGCTGTAATAGCAGGAAACCAACGCTGCGGCACACCATAGCCACGCATTGTTGACTCGCAGTTGTGCAGAGGCAGGGCGTCTCGTCAACTCCATCGGCGAACGCTTCACCGTTCCGGCCCATAACAGGAGTATGAATGTCGGTGCAATCCACACGCCCCAGAACGCGGGGTCAAGGAACCCATAGACGGCATTCCCCACTGCCAATGACTGCGGAACATATACCGCCATGCGCAATGACGACAGCACGACGACCGTGACGCATACCATCTTCTCCCATAACGGGGAGAATTTCCATAGATGCCGCCACTCATAAAGCGTCTCTGCGAAGTTCGATTTCATATAACGCTCCAGAAAGAACGAGGAACAGCGCCACATTGGCCATTGCGCCCCATATGCCGTATGGACCGGAATCGGCACTGAAATTCAGGAAAATCACCTGGCTGAATTCATTGGCGACCAGCTGAACATGTATCGGCAGAACCGCCGGCAACAGCCAGATCAGCAACGACACCGCGAATGGAACCAGTATCTCCACATATCGTTTCCCAATAAACGCCGACGCTCCGATCGCAAGACAGGCATATGCTCCGGAGAGCACGAATATCATCAGGAAAGCAACCAGAAGCATCAACAGCTGATTGGTTTTATATAAGGGGTATAGCCACGAATTCGCTTGGATGACGGGATAGTACGAGAAATATGGATTCGATGCGATATGGTCGACACCATCGATAAACGACATATGAGGCTGGCGAATGACCGCAATCACCAGATTGAGCAACAGCGGAAGAACGCCGCCCAGACCGCCCAGCATGAATCCTGCGCAGAATGACGAGCGCAGCACATCGCGCCGCCCGGCACGGGTAAGCACCATGCGCAAACGCCCGCTGTTCTTCTCGTCGGAGTACAGTCCGCCACCGGCCAACGCCGCGATGCACGGCAGCAGCATGCAATACATGGCCCCGCCCGCGCCCACGTCGCTGAACAGCATCATGTAGCGGAAGAACGTGGGCTTGGATTTCGGTAAAACGAATGTGGAATGAAATGCCGTCCAATAATTCAGCGCTATCAGCACTATTCCGATACCTGCGATGGCAGGGAATCTCCAGCTCTTGAAAGTTCCGGAAAGCTGCTGACGCAATAACGAAGCACACATGGCATACGTCCCTTCAAGGTGGGCATCGATCCCGATGCCCACCGATTTTATTCAGATGGCACTTCAGACCGAGTCAGGGCTCCACACACCCGCGGCCGGAACATTGGCACTCGTCGCCGTCGCATTCTGCAGCTTCATCCGCACCTGCACACGACCGAAACGCTCATACGCATACTGGCTGATAAAACCTTCCTGCCCTTGCGAAAGAACTTTCCTTTCGGAGCCGACGCTTTCACCATTCATTCGAGTCATCCAAACACGAATGCGATACCCGTTGAGTTTGGTGGGCTTAATGTACCCATATGAAGCGTCCTGCTTCTGTCGATTCGGCGTTTGGCTAATGCCTTGCCAGGGAGTCAGATACGTGTCCCATCCCGAATCTTTATGATTGTTGTAGAGCGCAATGCCATCATCAGCCATTGCCGGAGATGCAACTGCGAGCATCGCCAGTGCGGCGACGATGCCGACTATTTTTTTAGCCACCTTCATCGGAGACTCCTTTGTAGACCACTATTTGCTGAGAGCTCTCGATACAAAGATAGAAAGAGCACGACAATGCCATGCCCGCAAAAATCATACGAATGGTCAGACTTCAGCCCTTGGCAGTTCTATCGCAATGGACCATTCATTGCCTTCCCGACACCATTCGGCAGTACCTCCAACATTGTGGACGGCATTCAGCAAATCATTTAGCCCAAACCGCGAAGAAAGCACCTCATCGTGCTCTTCTTCCTTCGGCAGACGACCATCATCGCATTCATTGGACGACATGATCGTCGTTCGTTCGGCATCCGCCACCACGGTCAGGGCATAGTCACCAGGAGCGGCATGCTTCGCAATGTTCGAGCCCAATTCGCGAACAATGCCGCATACGAATTGGGACCACTGCCGGCTGGGATTGCCGCCACGGTCAATCAATATGGACTCGCCGGCAAAGCCGAGCACAGCCAACCTGTCGTTCGTTTCCTTCAATACAGCCCTTACGTCGTCCGCATAGGAGCGATTGTCATCGCGATCAGCATCCGGCATGAGAGTCTCCACCGGCGTTCCGACGGCTTGCCCATCATCGTCGGTTCGATTCGCAGCCGGAGCGATCACGTCCGACCGCAATGCCTTCAATGCCTGTTCCAGAAGGCGCTCGACCTGCTCGTCATTCCCGCCCTGCCGGCTACGGCACAGCAGCACTGCATAACTCAACGTATTCGCCACGGAATCATGCAAGGTATGCACCATGCGCAGCTGCTTTTCTCGATAGGCGACCTCACGCTCAGCCAACCGTCGACGCACCAGCAGATCCTGCCATTCGCGCACCACCAATCCACAGAACAGCGCAATACAGTACGGGGCCAAACCAACAAGCCAGGAAAGACGATCCGGAACATAGCCTTCGCTTTTCAGCAACGTTATGGCAACAGACCCGACAAGAACAACGCACAGGCATGCGCAGGCCCTTTTCCGACTGCCTCTCCAAGCCAGCAATGCCAATGCATAGCATGTTCCGACATATTCCATTCCGTTCCCCGGCATCGGGACAGCGAAAGCGGCCAGGTTGAACGCGCATATCGCATAGGCGATAGCGACAGGAACAAAGGGCAAAGCCAGATACAAGGCGATACGCACCGCCATCAGAAGCCACTGCAGGTGTGCATACGCGCCGACGAAAGCATCAGTGGAGAACCATCGCAAAGACAGCACAGTGTAAAGAACGCCTACGCAGGAGGCGAGAACATCGACAAACTCGATGCTCTCGCCCATCGCCCGGACATGTTCAGCAACATCGCGCAGATTCTTTGCCAAGTCAGATGATTCCCTTTTTTGCGCACAGACCTATTGCTTGTGAACGGTTATGCACACCTAACTTCTTATAGGCGCTGTTCATATGCGTCTTCACGGTCCCCTCGCTCATGTGCAGTTGACGGGCCACCGCCATGACCGTTCGCCCTTTAAGGAAAAGCGTCAGCACCTGCCGTTCGGTTTCAGTGAGAATCAGATTCGACGCCGACTCACCACCGTCAATCCATTCCATAACATCCGCATCATGCGCCACCATGCCGATACGACGAACCATCTGTTCCGTCGGCATTTCCTTATGCACGACAAGCCCTATGTCTGCCTTGCGCACCCGTTCAGGGTCAACAGAAAACGCCGTCATACCGACAACGGCCAGGTTAGGCCATCGCCGGTGCAATGCCTCCGATAATGCGAAACCATCCATCCCTGGCATTTCCAAATCCGTCAAGACAACATTTGGTCGGCAGGAGCCGCGGCCGCACAAATCAATGGCGTCCGCGGCACCGGTAACCGCCCACAGCACCGTCAATGGCGCACGGCGCTGGACAAAAGCGTTCTCGATGGCTTGAGCGACCAACGGATCGTTATCGACAATGCCCAGCGTAACCATGCCGTCACAGCACCTTACAGAATACTCTTGGGATCGAGCTTGGCGAGGTCTTCCGGAGTCAGCACCTCCGTGGCGTGCTCGTACAGGCGCGGGATGCGGTTGCGCAGGCAGGTGAAGATCTCGTAGCTGATGGTGTCGGCGGCACGTCCCCAATCGTCGGCTGTCGGCTCGGCGTAGTCCTCGCCGCGGCCCGGACCGAATAGTTCCACGTTGTCGCCTTCGTGGATGCCGAGTTCGGCGGCGGAACCGTGCAGGTCGAGGATGAACTGGTCCATGCACACGCGGCCGGACACGTGGTACAGGCGTGGGCCTTCCGCGGTCATCACGCGCACCGGACCACCGGGCTTGGTCACGTGCTTGGCGCCTTCCATGTCGAATCCGGAGGCGGAACGGTGGATGCCGTCCGCGTAACCAAGCGGCACGATCGCGGTGGAGGTATCGGATGGAGTCAGATACGTTCGGCCGTAGGAAATGCCGTGACCGGCTTCCACGTCCTTGACGGTGCCGAGCTGCGCCTGCAGGGTCATGGCGGGCTTCAGGCTATACGTGGACGGCGTGCCCATGGCCGGATCGGCTTCGTAACCGTACAGGCCGATGCCCGGACGGGTCAGTTCGAAGTGGATTTCCGGACGGGACAGCGTCGCCGCGGTGTTGGCAAGATGGCGGATTTCCGGCGGAATGCCGGCTTTTTCCATACGACGGGTGAAGTCCTTGAACGTTTCGACCTGCATGTCGGTGGAGGCAACGAATTCCGGAACGTCCGGTGCGTCGGCGACCGCCAGATGGCTCCACTGGCCGACGATATGCAGCACGCCTTCCTTGGCGAGCGGCACCAGTTTGGCGAGCGCCGCGTCGAAACCGGCGGGCGTGAAGCCGTTACGGCCGAAGCCGGAATCGACCTTCACATGCACGCGCGCCGTCTTGCCGAGCCTGCGTGCGGCCGCGGCGACGCCGTCGATGCCGGCGAGCGAGCCGACGGAAATGTCGATGTCGTTGTCGACCAGCTCGTCGAACGGCACTTCGGCGCCGCTGTAGACCCACGTCAGAATATGGCAGCGATCGGGGCCGATGCCGGCTTTGCGCAGCAGCAGCGCCTCATGCGATTGCGCGGTGCCGAGCCATGTGGCGCCTCCCGCGAGCGCGGCGAGCGCGGCCGGAACCAGACCGTGGCCGTACGCGTCGGCTTTGACGATGCCCATGACGGCGGTGCCGGAATGCGGACCGCCGACGACACTCACCAGATGGCGCATGTTGTCGCGCAGTGCGGCGAGGTCGACGATGGCCTGCGCCGGATACCGCCGCTGGGCGGCCTTGTAGTTCGCTTTGCCTTGTTCGGAGGAGAAATCCCATTCACGTGTTGCGCTCAAAGTCATGGCTCCCATTGTCGCGCCGCTATGTGACAGGTATGGAACATCAGGGACATATGGTGAGACGATTCACGATGTTTTCACGATTTTGTCCGACCTCGGCTTTTACACTTTGGGTACACAAGGCTGCTGCGCATGCTGTCGCAGCCTTTCTGATTTCTGGCGTTAAGGCGTGCCAGAGTCCCGGAAATCCGTCCGGTCCAGCCCATTTTTGAAACAATCACAGGGAATCTGACGACCATGGATCTATTTCGCAAGAAGTCGGTGGACCAACTTGTCTCCGAATCGACTCCGCTGAAGCGAACACTGAAAACCTTCGACCTGACCATGCTGGGCATCGGCGCCATCATCGGCACCGGCATCTTCGTGCTCACCGGCAAAGGCGCGCTCACCGCGGGACCGGCATTGTGCGTGTCCTTCCTGCTCGCCGCCGTCTGCTGCGGTTTTGCGGGCCTGTGCTATGCGGAGTTCGCCGCGATGGCACCGGTTTCCGGCTCCGCCTATTCGTACGCGTATCTGGCGTTCGGCGAGTTGATCGCCTTCGTGATCGGTTGGGATTTGATTTTGGAATACGCGTTGCAGGCGGCGACCGTGTCCGCCGGCTGGTCGGGCTATTTCAACAAGCTGTTGGAAGGCTTCGGCCTGCATCTGCCGGTCGAACTGACCGCCGCGTACGGCACCACGCCGGGAGTCACCACGTATTTCAATCTGCCGGGCTTCGTGATCGTGCTTATCATCACGTGGGTGCTGTCCATCGGCATCAACCAGACGAAGAAGACCAACGACATCATGGTGATGATCAAGCTGGCCATCATCGTGCTGTTCATCGTGTGCACCGTCTGGTACATCAATCCCGCCAACTGGAAACCGTTCTCCCCGTATGGCATCTACACGTTCCAGCCGGGTTCGACGCAGCCGTACGGCATCGTGCCGGCCGCGTCGATCGTGTTCTTCAGCTTCATCGGCTTCGACGCCGTCTCCTCCTCCGCCGAGGAGACCATCAATCCGAACAAGACGCTGCCGCGCGGCATCCTGATCTCGCTGGCCGTGTCCACCGTGCTGTACATCATCATGACGCTCATCATGACCGGCGTGGTGCCGTACAAGGAGTTCGCGAAGTTCATCGACGCTCCGGTGGCGGGCGTGATTCTCGAGACCGGCCTCAACTGGCTGGCGTTCATCGTGAACCTCGGCGCGTTGATCGGCATGACCACCGTCATGCTGGTGCAGCTGTACGGCCAGTCCCGCATCTGCTATGCGATGAGCCGCGACGGACTGTTCCCGAAGTTCTTCGGCGAAGTGCATCCGAAGTACCGCACACCGTTCAAGGGCACGTGGTTCTTCGGCATTCTGACGGCCATCGCCGGCGGTTTCATCAACATCAACGTGCTGTTCGAGCTGGTGAACATCGGTACGCTGTCCGCGTTCATCATCGTGTCGGCCGGCATCCTGTGGATGCGCAAGACCCAGCCGGACGCGCATCGTGGCTTCCGTGCGCCGGGCGTGCCGTTCACGCCAATCTGCGCCATCATCTTCTGCCTGATTCTGATCTTCGGTTTGAATTGGGAGACGTGGGTGCGTTTCGCCGTGTGGTTCGCGCTTGGACTGGTCGTGTATTTCACGTACAGCCGCAAGCATTCTCAGCTTAACGAGCCGGGACTGTTCTAATCATCCCTTCATATGGAAAAGGACGTCTCCCGCAGTTTTACGGGAGACGTCCTTTTTTCTACGTTTCTATGTATGCGCAATCACCATTCGTGACGCTGGTAGGCGATACGCGTGGTATCGGTGGGGCGGTCAAGCAGTTGGATCAGGCCGCAGCGGGCGAATCCGTTCGATTCGAGCACGTGCTGCATGGCCTTGTTGTTCGGATGCGTGTCGGCGCGCACGTTGCCGTAATGTTCGATGCACCAGTTGATGCAGTCCTTGGCCGCGCCTTTGACGATTCCCGACGAGGCGATGCGGTGGATGGTCACATACGAGTCGTCGTCCAGCCAGGCGCCGTCGATATGCGCGTAGGTGGGATCCTCGCCCGTGCACAGGGCGAACTGGGCGAGCACACGCTCCTTGCCGTCTGCCTCGTCCACCAGCAGCATGGTGCGCTGCTGGCGAATGTCGTCAAGGATCACTTCCTCACGTGGGAACGTGTTTCCCCATTGCGTGGGATTCCCGTTGGCCGCCATAAGCTCACGCGCATGCTGGTAGATTTTCAGCATGACAGGCAGATCATCCATGGTGGCACGACGGAACCGACGTTCGGAAGTGGTTTCGCTCAACCCTTTCACCTCAATTCGACTGTGTACCTCTCTCAAGCATTCCAGCCGTCCAAACTACCACGCCCACCGCACAGGCATGGTAACGCTCACACAAGGCGGCGTTCGAACGGGTCGGAGCTGATGCCCTTGGCGAGGATGTCCTTGCACCATTCCTTGGCGGTGAACAGGCTGTGGTCGCGGTAGTTGCCGCAGCTTTCGATGGTGGTTGCCGGCACGTCGTCCCATGTGGCCTCGTAGGCGATGAATTCCAACGATTCCTTCAATGCGCGAGCCACATCCTCGGTGGAATGCTCGCCCCACGTCAGCAGGTGGAAGCCTGTGCGGCATCCGAACGGCGAGCAGTCGATGTAACCGGGGATGCGTTCGCGCAGCAGCACCGCGATGGTGTGTTCGATGGTGTGCAGTCCGCCGGTCGGAATGGCGTTCTCGTTCGGCTGCACCAATCGCAGGTCGTAGTTCGAGATCACGTCGCCGTGGGGGCCGGTTTCCGTATCGATGTAGCGCACATACGGCGCCTTTACTTTGGTGTGGTCCAATTGGAAGCTTTCCACCACCGGCTTGTCTTCCGCCATGTTCTGTCCTTTCGTTGTTGTGTTCACATTCCACTATTCACGGTTCGCGGGCTCAACGTCAACCGTCGTGCCATGCGTGTCGGTTATGGCCGGTTCAAGCCTCGTCGCCGGAATCCTCCCGAATCGCGGCCATGAACCGTTCGCCGTACTGTTTGAGCTTGCTTTCCCCCACACCGTTGACGGCAAGGAACTGGTCGTCAGTGATCGGCTTGACCCGTACCATGTCATGCAACGTCTTGTCGGAGAACACGATGTACGGCGGTTTGCCGAGTTCGCGCGCGATGTCCAGTCGCAGCGCACGCAGCTTCTGGAATAGCGCCTCGTCGCCGTCATCCGGCACGTACGATCCGACAGCGGGAGTGGACACGTCGGGCGTTCGACGCGCACGGACGTCAGCACGTTTGATCTTCTTGATGTCGTAATGGAATTCGGGTGCGACCGTTTCCGCCGCACGGGGTCCGAAGCCGACGATCGGCAGGCGTCCTTCCGCGATCGTCAGGAAGCCGTCGGTGGCCATCTGGCTCAGCACGTCGCGGATGCGCGCTTCCGGCACTTCGTCGAGCATGCCGAACGACGGCAGGCTTTCGGGGTTGAGATAGCTTAGATCCTGTGCCTTCGAGCCGCGCAGCACCTTGACGATTTTGCCGCTGCCGACATGCTGGTTCACATCGTGCACGCAACGGCTGATGGCTCGGGCGATGTCGGTGACGTCGATGGTTTCGAATGTGTGCTCGCAGTTGGCGCAACCGCCCACGCATTTGCCGTCCGTTTTCGCCGCCGCGCCCGCGGTTTCGCCGAAATACCGGGTCATGTACGCGTGCAGGCAGTCCGTGGTACGGCAGTAGCCGACCATCGCGTCGAGCAGCCGGCGTTTCGACGCGCGTACGGCCTCCTGCTCTTCTGGAGTCAATCGTTCGTTTTCGTAATCCGAATCGAGCAGCCGGCGGCGAGTGACGATGTCCGATTCGTTCCACAACAGCGTGCAGCGGCTTGGTTCGCCGTCTCGTCCGGCGCGACCCGCCTCCTGGTAGTACGCTTCGATGGATTCGGGCATGTTGTGGTGGATGACGAACCGCACGTTGGATTTGTCGATGCCCATGCCGAACGCGTTGGTGGCCACGACCACGGGCACACAGTCGGTGACGAAATCGCGTTGCGCCTTCTCTCGTGCGTCGGCGCTCATACCGCCATGGTAGGCGACGGCGATGGTGCCGATATCCGACACATCCGCACCCCCTGCGGCACGCAATTCGGCGACGGCGCTGTTAAGCGATTCGGCGAGCGCTTCCGTTTCCTTGCGCGTGGCGCAGTAGACGATGCCGGATTCGTCCGGATGGCTGGCGATGTAGGACGCCACCCAGGATGCTTTGTCTTTGCGTGGCATGCTGATGACGTCGAAATACAGGTTCGGCCGGTCGAAACCGGTGACGGTGATGGACGGTGTGTGCAGGCCCAGAATCGAAACGATGTCGCGGCGCACGCGTTCGGTGGCGGTGGCGGTGAACGCGGCGACCGTTGGACGTGTGGGCAGTCCGGCGATGAATTCGCCGATGCCAAGATATGAGGAACGGAAGTCCTGCCCCCATTGGGAGACGCAGTGCGCTTCGTCGACGGCGACGAGCGAGATCGGCACACGGACGGCGAAGTTGCGGAATCGTTCGGTTTCCAAACGTTCCGGCGCCACGTACAGCAGTTTGATCTGGCCGGAGAGCGCCTGCGCGAAGACGAGATCCTGTTCGTCCGGCGTCTGAGTGGTGTTGATGAACGCGGCCGGAAGGCCCACGTCGTTCAGGGCGTCGACCTGGTCGCGCATGAGTGAGATCAGCGGCGAGATGACGATGGCGACGCCCGGCAGGATCGCTGCGGGAATCTGATAGCAGATGGATTTGCCGGCGCCGGTGGGCATGACGCCAAGCACGTCGTGTCCGGTGAGGATGGCCGAGACGATGCCGGATTGTCCAGGACGGAACGAATCGTAGCCGAAATAGCGGTTCAGCGCCTCCAATGCGCGGGGGTCTACGGAATCGGCGGAATCAACAGCTTGCGTCATGGTTTCCAAGTGTAGCAATGCCATGCGTTGACCGTGGAGAGCGAAACGGCCGGCGCGGGTCTTGCCCATGCCGACCGTTTCATGCTTCTATCGGAAATAGGGAATTCAGATCTGGCGGAACGCCTGCTCCAGGTCGGCGATCAGATCGTCCGCGTCCTCAAGGCCGACGGACAGGCGGATCAGGTTGGCGGGCACTTCGAGCGTGGTGCCGGCCACGGAGGCGTGGGTCATGGCGCCCGGATGCTCGATCAGGGATTCCACACCGCCCAAGGATTCGGCCAGGGTGAACACTTCGGTGGCTCCGGCGAACTTCTTGGCCGCTTCGAAACCGGCGGCGATCTGGATGGAGATCATGCCGCCGAAACCGCCGTGCATCTGGCGTGCCGCGATGCCGTGGCCCGGGTGGGATTCGAGGCCTGGATACCATACGCGTTCCACTTCGGGGCGGGTTTCGAGCCACTGGGCCACTTTCATGGCGTTGCGGCTGTGCTGCTTGACGCGCAGGTCGAGGGTTTTGAGGCCTCGGATGTCAAGCCAGGAGTCGAACGGGGAGGGCACCGCGCCGGCCGCGTTCTGCAGGAAGGCCACCGCGTCGCGTGTTTCCTTGTCGTTCAGGACCACCGCGCCGCCGACCACGTCAGAGTGGCCGCCGATGTACTTGGTGGTGGAGTAGACGACCACGTCGGCGCCGTCTGCGAGCGGATGCTGCAATACCGGGGATGCGAAGGTGTTGTCCACGACCACTTTGGTGCCGTGCGCGTGCGCCACGGCCGCGGTGGCGGCGATGTCGGTGATGTTGAGCAGCGGGTTGGACGGGGTTTCCACCCAGATGTACGCGTACTGCTTCTTGGCGAGCGCGGCTGAGACGGCGGCCGTGTCGGTGATGTCCACCACGTCGAGGCCGATGCCCCACGGCACGAACACCTTGGACAGCAGACGGTAGGTGCCGCCGTACACGTCGTTGCCGAGCAGGATGTTGTCGCCGGGCTTCAAAGTGGAGCGCAGCAGCACGTCGATGGCGGCAAGTCCGGAGGAGAAGCTTAACGCGTATTTCGCGCCTTCCACGGCGGCGAGCTGCTCGTCGAAGCTGTTGCGGGTCGGGTTGATGGAACGGCTGTAGTCGTAGCCGTTGCGCAGGCCGCCGACACCATCCTGCTTGAAGGTGGAGGTCATGTAGATGGGGGTGACCACGGCTCCGGTGGTCGGGTCGGGTTCCTGGCCTGCGTGGATGGCGCGGGTGGCGAGAGCGGTGGCGTTGAGGGCTTCGGTGTTGGTCGAGATGGTCATGATGGGAACTCCTTGGAAGTAGCGGATGGTTTGGGTCGTTCGGATGATGGGCATTGGTTTCAAAGGTGCGATCGGGCTGCCGGACAGTCGTTTGACGGTCTTTTACAGGTACTGTTCGGCGAGGCTGGGCTTGGTGGTGCGTTCCACGACGTCGGCGAATCCGTTGGCTCGCATCCAGTCGTCGTTGAAGATCTTCTCCATATAGCTGCGGCCGGAATCGGGCATCAGCACCACGACGAGCTGGTTTTCGTCGAGGTCGTGCTCGCGGGCGTATTTCAACGCGGAGAACACGGCCATGCCGGATGAGCCGCCGACGAGCAGTCCTTCCTCGTTGGCGAGGCGTCGGGTCATTTCGAAGGCTTCCGCGTCGGTGACCTGCACGATCTCGTCGGGAAGGCTCCGGTCGAAGGCCTTCGGATAGAAGTCCTCGCCGACGCCTTCGATCTGGTATTGGTGCACATCGTTCGGGTCGGAGTAGATGGAGCCTTCCGGATCGGCGCCGATGACCTGCACCGCGCCGTTGGACACGTCCTTCAGATAGTGGCCGGTGCCGGAGATGGTGCCGCCGGTGCCGATGCCCGCCACGAAATGCGTGACCTTGTGGTCGGTGGCCTCCCAGATTTCCGGACCAGTGGTGTGATAGTGGCTTTCGGGACCGTTCGGATTGTCGTACTGGTTGGGACGGTAGCCGCCGGGAATCGCCTTGGCGAGACGGTCTGCCACCTGGTAGTAGGAGCGCGGGTCGTCCGGGCCGGCGTCGGTGGGAGTTACGACCACTTCAGCGCCGTATGCGCGCAGCACCGCACGCTTGGCTTCGGAAACCTTGTCCGGCAGGGTGAAGATCGCACGGTATCCGCGCTGCAAAGCCACGAGCGCGAGTCCGACACCGGTGTTGCCAGAGGTCGGTTCCACGATCACGCCGCCGGGCTTCAGTTCGCCGCTGCGTTCGGCCGCGTCGATGATGCGTTCGGCGATGCGGTCCTTGGACGAGCCGCCCGGGTTGAAGTACTCGACTTTGGCCGCGATGGTGGCCTTGATGCCTTCGGTCACATGGTTGAGGCGGATGAGCGGGGTGTTGCCGATGAGTTCTGCGGTGCTGTTGTGGATGGTCATGACGTTTCCTTTGGGGTTTTGCGGTTTCGGGGATTCGGTTGGGATGCGCTCCCGGGAAGCCACGTCGTCATGTGCAGCGGTTGAAACAGGACCTGTTGGGATTTTCGCGTTTGTGCGAAGATCACCGTATACGGTTACGGTATGCCGTATGCCGAAGGTTGGCGATCATGCCGATACGTTACGGGAATCCGGAAAATCGAAGTTCTGGCGACCACGCCGAACGTTCTGGAATGTCCTATCTCAAGTTATGCGTCGATGAACCACGCGCCCCTCGGGCGGTTGGTTAGCGACAGCAACAACAAGAGCGATTGAACATGTAGCTTACATTACCACTCCCCCGGGCATCGGCATGTCACCCGCGTTCATCATGCGGACATCCGAACCGTATCAGCTTCCCGGAACGGGCTCGTTCCACCCCAATAACCTGCGATATAACAGCCTTCGCAGCACCCAACACCCCACCGGATATCATCGCGTCTACGTGATGTACAGTGCAATTATGTATAGAAGAACCTCTTTCATATTCCCCGCACATCGAGTACGACCGTCGACGGGGAACAACGGCCGTTCCCCGCTCACGCCGGAAGCCGATCGCACCGATCACACCAACCGCAAACGCCATCGCACATGGACGCCTTTCGTGGTTCTCTGGGCGGTGATGTCGACGATTCTCATACTGCTGACCGTGTCCACGCATCCTTCCGACAGCGTGTACACCCTGCAATACCAGGGCGGCACCTTCCTCGTAGACCGTTCACAGTACCAGCAACTCGCCGACGCGTTCCTGCACGGCAGGATCTGGATCGACGCGCATGTCCCCGACTGGCTTGCGGCCATGGATAATCCGTACGACGAACAGGCCAGAGGAACCCTCGGCATGCAAACCGGCGATCCGTCACGCTGGGATTGGGCCTTCTACCATGGCCGGTACTACTGCTATTTCGGCCCGCTGCCGGCGCTCCTGCTCTTCGCGCCGTTCAAAGCACTGACCGGAACCGATCTGCCGACCGCCGTAGGATGCGCGTTCCTTGCGATACTGGCATGCGCTTCGCTCATATTCCTTATCGAAACACTGTGGAAGCGCTATTGGCATGGCACCCCCAGATGGCTCGCGGTCCTCGTCTGCACCGCAATCGTAGCGGCATCCGGATTGACGTATCTGGTGCTCGTCCCATGGTTCTATTCGATTCCCATCCTCGCATCGCTCGCACTCGCGCCCGCCGGCATCGCATTGTGGGCACGCTCTTCCAGCGATGGCCATCACACCCCACGCACTCCGTTCATCGCCATCGGTTCGACGCTTGTCGCGCTCACCATCGCCTGCAGACCGGCGTTCATCCTCACCGCGGTATTCGGCATCATCCTCCTATGGCCGCAAATCCGAACCCGCGATATCCTGTCCACCCGTTCCAGACACGCCATCCTCTCCACCATCGCGGCGATTCTGCCGTTCCTCATCATCGGCTGCGCGATGATGGCATACAACACGGCCCGTTTCGACGACCCGTTCGACTTCGGCGCAGCCTACAATCTCACCGGCTGCGATCTGACGCAACGGCATGTCAGTCTGAAAGCACGCCTGTATTCCGTCCTCCTGCTGTTCCTCACCCCAATCGGTTTCACGAGGGAATTCCCCTACACCATGGACGTGTTCTCACTGGATGAGGCAAACCCATGGGGATTCCTGTTCCGTAATCGGAACATCATTCCGGAACAGTTCGCCGGCGGACTCGTCGCACTGTCGCCGATCTGCCTGCTCGCATTGCCCGCGGCCATCCGGTATTTCATTCGACTGCGGCGCAGCCAAAACTCCCACGCAACACAGTGCGGTGCGATAGGACTCACGTTCCTCGTTCTCGCCGTCCTCATCGCATGCATCGACGGACCGTTCGGCGTGAACGCGCGTTACCTGTGCGATATGACATGGCTGATGCTCATCGGCACCATGTGCCTGCTGTTCGTGTGGAACACGGATGCGCGTGAAAATGGGTGCCGGTGGCTGACCGTCGTGATCGTCGCCCTGCTTATCGTCGGCATCGGCTTGCAGCTGCTATGGCTTATGACCCCGGGGCGGAGCGAAAGCTGGAACGTTTCGAATCCCGCCCTGTATGACTGGTTGCGCAGACTGTTCACGTTCTAGTCGGTTCAGCCGATTCAGGCGGTCCAGTCGGTTCAGCCGGCCCAGCCGCCTACCTTGCATCGATCCGACCTGCGATCAGGCCTGCATGGACGCGGCTTCGATGAGCGAGCGCGTGTACGCGGAACAGGGATGCTTCAGTATTTCCGTGGTCGTACCGCTTTCCTCGACGCGTCCGTCATGCAGGACGACGATACGGTCGGCGATATGCTGCACCACGCCAAGATCGTGCGAGACCATGACCAGCGACATGCTCGGGTTTGCCGCGCGGATGGCGCGGAATGCCTCCAGAATCCTCACGCGTGCGGCCACGTCGATGGCGCTCATCGGCTCGTCGGCGAGCAACACCTTCGGCTTGTCCACGATGGCGCGGGCGATCGCGGCACGCTGCGTCTGCCCGCCGGACAGGTCGACGGGGAAACGGTTGAGATACATTTCCGGATCGAGGCTCACCATTTCCAGCACTTCGGCCACGCGTTCCGCGACGCGTGGCCGTGGCCAATCCGGATGATGCATTCGCAATGGCTCGCCTATGGATCGGCCGATGCGCCATCGCGGATTCAACGAATCGAACGGGCTTTGGAACACCAATCCGGACTGCATGCGCAACTTGCGCGCCACATCGCCACGAACCGGCTCGCCGCAGTATTCGACGCTGCCGCCGTCCGCGGATTCGAGTCCCAGCAGCACGCGGGTCAGCGTGGTCTTGCCCGATCCGGAGCCGCCGATCACGGCGAGGCACTCCCCCGCACGCACGTCCACATCCACGCCGAACAGCACCTGACGGCGGTCATGTTTCGCGCCATACCATTTGTCGAGGCCGCGGCCGCACAGCACCATGCCCTCATCTGTGTCAGTCATGGTCCGTCTCCTTGTGCATGGGATTCCGCACGGGTTTCTGCCCGACATCCTGCCCTGCGTGCAACGACAATGCGCGTGCCGACTGGACCAGCCTGTGTCCCGCGTCGGTGTGCGGATGGTCCAGAAGCGCGGTCGTATCGCCGGATTCCTCAATCCGCCCGTTTTCAAGCACGTAACAGCGCGTGGTGGCCCTGTTCAGCACCGCGAAATCGTGCGTGATGAACAGCATCGACGCGCCCGACTCGTCCACCAGCGACGTGAGCAGGTCCACGATCTGCCGTTGCGTGATCGAATCCAATGCGGTGGTCGGTTCGTCGGCGATGATCAGCCGTGGCGAGGTGACGAGCGCCGTGGCGATGCCGACGCGTTGGCGTTGGCCGCCCGACAGTTCATGCGGGTATTTCGCCAGCACGTCCTCGCCGAGGCCGACCTTGGCAAGCATCGCTGTGACGCGTTCCGACCGTTCGGCAAGCGACAGATCGTAATGCAGGTACAGCGGAAGACCGACCTGTTGCGCCACGGTCATCACCGGATTCAACGCGGCGGACGGATTCTGGAACACCATGCCCACGTACCGTCCGCGCAGGTCGGCGACCGCTGCGTCCGACGCGCCGACAATCTGCGTACCACCCAATTCGACGCTGCCCGTCACCTGTGCGGTCGCCGGCAGCAGACCCATCATGGCGCGGGCGATCATCGATTTGCCGGAACCGGACGAGCCGACCAAGCCGACACGTTCGCCGTCGGCGATGTCCAAATCGACATCATCGACGATCGGCTTGCCGTTGATGGCGATGTTCAGATAGCGTATGACGGCGCTCATGCGGCCTCCCTCAACGCGGGATTGGTTAGCGGATCGAGCGCGTCGCGCAACGCGTCGCCGAACAGGTTCAACGCGACCACCACCATGGTGACGACCAGGCCGGGCCATAGGACGGCCATGGGATAGATGCTGATGAATTTCACGGACGTGGACAGCGAATGCCCCCAACTGGGCACGCCGGCTCCGACGCCGACGCCCAGATACGTGAGTCCCGCCTCCGCCAGCAGCGAGGTGCCGGCGCTCATGGACAGCTGCACGCACAATACCGGCAGCGTGTTCGGCACGATATGTGTGAAGAACACGCGCACGGAGCTTGCCCCCGACCATAATGCCGATTCGACGTATGCCGAACGTGCGGCGAGCAGTGCGGAGGGCCGTAGGATGCGTGCCAGGTTCAGCCCGTACGCGCAACCGCAGGCGGCGATGACCACCGCGGCGGACGCGCCGAACGGCACGGAAAGAATCAATGCGATGAGCACCGTCGGAATGGAGATCAGCGCGTCGGCCACCACCACCGATGTGGACGCGAGCGCACCGGAACGCGATACCATGGCGGCGACCAGCAGCAGTCCGATCGCGGCGGCGACGATGACGGTGAGCACGGCGATCATGAGATTCGTGCGGGAGCCGGCCATCAGCCAGCTCAGCACGTCGGCACCGGTGCCGTCGGTGCCCAACGGGTGCGCTGCGGACGGGGAGGCCCACGCGTTGAATCCGTTGGTGTCGAGCAGCGAATACGGCGTCCATACGAGGGACAGGGCGGATACGAGCAGCCATGCTCCGATGACGATCAGCGCGTATTTGCCGCCGGCCTTGGCCCAGATGGTCGAAAGCACGGTTTTCATGGTGGCAGTGGATGTCACGTCGATGACGGATCGCATGGGTCTCGACGTAGTTTGCGCGGACGACGCTGATTGCGAGGATGGTGCGGGTTTCGATGCGTTCATGCTTCCGTCTTTCCCGAAACGACGCCGGAATGCTTCAACCGCGGGTCGAGCGCGCGGTGCGTCAGATCGACCACGAGACCCAGCAGCAGGAAGAACGCGGCCAGCAGGAACAGTTCGCTTTGCACTGCGATCAGGTCGCGGTTGCCGACGTCGGTGACCAGCATGGCGCCAAGACCCGGCAGGGCGAACAGGTTTTCCACCACCATCACGCCGGTGATCATTTGCGCGAAGGTCAGGCCGACCACCGACACCAGTTGCGCAGTGGCCAGACGCAACGCCACGCGCAATACCGCCTGTTTGCGGGTCATGCCGCAGGCCATGGCCATGTCCACCGCCTGCGATGAGGCCATATCCCCCACTGCGGCACGCGTGTAGCGCATGATGGACGCGCCGGCTGTGATGCCGGTGGTGAGCGCCGGCATCAGCAGACAGGACAGGGCCTTTCCCGGCGTGGCCCAGCCGGTGTCGGGGAAGCCTTGCGCGGGCAGCAATCCCAACAGTCCCGTGCCACGGGAGAACAGCAGGATCAGCAGTAGGCCGCCCCACAATGCGGGCACCGCGCCGCCCACGATCGCAATGCCGTGAAACAGGCCGCGCAGCCGCGGATTGCGTGTCAGGACGGCCGCGCAGCCAAGCGGCAGGCCGATCGCCAGCGCGATCAGCAGGCTCAGCACAATCAGAGGGAACGTTACGGCGGCGCGCATGGCGATCTGCCGCGCGACCGGCCGTCCGCCGACTGCGGACACGCCGAGGTCGCCATGCAGCATGCCCGCCATCCAATCGCCATATTGTGCGACGAGCGGCTTGTCCAAGCCGAATTCGGCGCGCAGCGACGCAATGCGTTCGGGGGTGGCGTTCGTGCCGGCGATGACCGCGGCGACGTCTCCCGGCAATACGCGCAGCATCACGAACACCAGCGCGGACAGGCCCACCAAAGCCGCTACGAACAGCGCCAGCCGCTTTCCCACGAATCGCATGGAAATACCGTTCCCTTACTTATTCTTGGAGATCCGCCACAATGGCAGCACCGTCTGGCTGAGCTTGCTGGGGAAGCCCTGCACGTGCTTGTTGACGGCCACCGTCACGCGGTAGCCGAACAGCCAGTCCGCCGGCGCGTCCTCGCTTACGGCCTTCGCCGCCTGCTTCAGGTATTTCGCGCTGTCGGCCTCGTCAGTGGCTTCCAAAGCCTTGGCGTACAGTTTCTGCGCCTGCTTGCCGTCGTAATGGTAGTAGTAGTCCGGCGTGGTCCACTTGTAGAAGTCGTGGCTTTCGGCGTGGTCCACCAATGACAGCTCGTAGTCGCCGTTGGCGTGCACGTTCTGCAGCCATGTGGAGAATTCCACATAGTCGATCTTCAAATCGATGCCGATTTTGGCGAGCTGGCTCTTGAGCTGGTCGCCCAGTTCGGTGCCGTACGTGTTGGCGTAGGTGAGGGTGAGCCGCAACGGCTTGTCGGTGGTATAACCGGCTTCCTTCATAAGTTCCTTGGCCTTATCCACGTTGTACGGGTACAGGCCGGTCAGGTCCTCGTAACCGGGGTCGACGGACGGGATCGGACCGCCGAGCGCGTAGTCGACGTTGCCTCGGGAGGCGATAATCTCCTTGTGGTTGATGGCGTAGCGGATGGCCTGACGGACGCGCTTGTCCTTGAGTTTGGCGTTCGTGCAGTTGAAGGCGAGGACGAACTTGTCGCTGCCGTCGGCCGCGGACACCGTGTATGTGCTGGCATCCAATGATTTGGCGAGCGTGGCGTTCACCGGGGAAAGCACGTCGACGTCACCGCTTTTCAGCGCGTTGACGGCTGCGTTGTCGTCGGTGAGGAAGCGGATCACCACGTTCTGGGTGGCGGGCTTGTGCGCGGTTCCCCAATATTTCGGATTGGCTTTGAGCACCATTTTGCTGGCCGAGTCGAAGGATTCGACGGTATACGGGCCGGAGCCGACCGCTTCGGTTTTCGCGTTGTATTTGGCGTTTTTGTCGAACACGAGGCCAGGACGTCCGGTCAGATACCACAGCAGGTTGGAGTCGGGGGTGGAAAGGGTGAGCTTGACCGTGTTGGCGTCCACCGCTTCGGCCTTGTCGAGGCTGGCCACCTGGTTGGCGTTGTAGTACTGCTTCTCCTTGAGCTGGTTGATGGACCATACCACGTCTTCGGCGTCGAGCGTGTCGCCATTGGAGAAGGTCATGTTCTGGTTGAGATGGAAGGTGTAGGTCTTGCCGTCCTTGGAAATGTCCCAGGATTTCGCGAGGCCCGGCTGCACTTTGTTGTCGGAGTCGCGCGACAGCAGCGCTTCGTAGACGTTGCCGATCAGCACCTGTTCGATGGCCGATCCGGACTGGTGGCGGATGCCGAGGCTGACCGGGGCGAGTTTGAGCCCGATGGTGACGGTGTCGGCTTTAGTTACGCCGGAAGTGTTCGCGTCATCGTTTTTGCCGCGCGTCACTGCAATGGCGACGATCACCGCGACGGCGGCGATGATGGCGATCAACGCGATAAGCCACTTCTTCGGGCCTTGCGATTTCGCGCCGTTCGACGATTTCGCACGCGCGTTCAGCGTGGCGTCGGTGCTTGCCGTGGACTGCGGCTGCTGTTCGTTCTCCTGTTTGGTTGCGTCGGCTTCGCCGTGCGCACCGGTAGGTGACGACATGGGATTTCTCCTCTTCGTATTTTCGATTATGTGTTGTGATTGCGGTTGACCGCCTGCGTGAGGTCGATCACCACGGCCTGATTCTACCGTCCGCCATACCCGCGGCCCGTTCGGATTCGCCCGCAAAGCGCGCGAAGGCTTCGGCCCGGTTATATACTTGACGCAGTCGCGGCAGGTCACAACGAGAAGGACGGTTGATCCATGGCGCATATTCTTTTGGGGGTCACCGGCAGCATCGCCGCGTTCAAGGCCTGCCATCTCGCCTCCGATTGGAGCAAGCAGGGGCATGAGGTGCGTGTGGTGATGACCGCCGCCGCACAGGAGTTCGTCACTCCCCTGACGTTCAGTTCCCTCACCCACACGCCGACACGCACGTCCATGTTCGCCGCCGGACATCGTCCCGGCGCTACGGCCGACGTGACGCCCGGACCGGACGGTCCGCTGCAGATCAGCCACGTGGCCGACGCGAAGTGGGCGGATCTGCTGGCAGTCGCTCCGGCGAGCGCCGATATCATCGCGAAAATCGCCTGCGGCATCGCCGATGACCAGCTGACCAGCACCATACTCGCGTACGACAAGGGACCGAAGATCCTGTGCCCCGCCATGAACGTGCATATGTATGAAAACGCCGTGACGCAACGCAATCTCAATACCTGCCGTGAGCTCGGTTGGACGATTGTGGAGCCGGAAAGCGGCATGCTGGCCTGCGGCGACGCCGGCAAAGGGCGCATGGAGGAGCCGGCACGCATCGAAACGGCGGTGAAAGCGCTGCTGCTTGCGAATCGTCCGGACGGCGAGCTGCCGCTTAAGGGACTTGCCGTGCTCGTCACCGCCGGCCCGACGCAGGAGCCGCTTGATCCGGTGCGGTTCCTCACCAACCATTCCACCGGCAAGATGGGGTATGCCTTGGCCGAACAGGCACGCGATCTGGGCGCGCAGGTGACGCTTGTGTCCGGTCCGGTGGCGTTGGACGCCCCGTATGGCGTGGATGTGGTCGATGTCACGACCGCACGGGATATGTTCGACGCGGTGACGAACCGGTTCGCGGACACGGACATCACCGTCATGGCCGCGGCCGTCGGCGATTTCCGTCCGGTCGAGCAGGCCCGGGACAAGATCAAGAAGAACGGGCGCAGCGGCATCGAACTCGAACTCACCTCGAATCCGGACATTCTGGCTTGGGCCGGCGAACATAAGCGGCCGGACCAGACATTGTGCGGATTCGCCATGGAGACGCGCGACCTTGAGGCCAACGCGGCGAAGAAGCTTAACGGCAAGCATTGCGACATGCTGGTGGCCAACAACCTGCGCACCCCCGGCGCCGGTTTCGCAGCGGACACGAACGTGGTGACGGTGCTGACGCCGGGCGAAACCGCCGACAGGCCAAACATCGAACGGTGGAGCAAGATGGGCAAGGACGCACTTGCGAAACGTATTCTTGTCAAGCTCGCAGCCATGCGTGCGGACGGCGAACGGCGCTAACCGCAGCATTTTCGAATCGCAATAACCGTATCAATCGCAATAATCGCAATATTTCAACGGAACTTCCGCAAAACGCGAAGGAGAACGCAACATGCTTCTGATGGCTGTGGATATCGGCAACACGAACGTCGTGATCGGTTTCATCGACGATGGGCGCATCGCGGGCACGTACCGCATCACCACGAAGGCGAACCACACGTCCGACGAATACGGGCTGATGATCACGCAGTTCCTGGCTTTGAGCGGCTACAAGCCGGCGGATGTCGATGATGTGATCATTTCGTCCGTGGTGCCGAAGGTCATGCATTCGTTCCGTGCGAGCATCGTGAAGTTCCTCGACATCGATCCGATGATCGTGGGACCGGGCATCAAAACGGGACTCAACATCCGCATGGACAATCCGCAGAACATGGGCGCGGACTGCATCGCCGACTGCGCGGGCGCGTATTACGAGTATGGCGGGCCGATTCTGGTGGCTGATTTCGGCACGGCCACCACGTTCAACTACGTCACCGCGGACGCGTCGGTGATTTCCGGACTGATCACCACCGGTATCCGCACCGCCGCGGCCGCACTGTGGGAAGGGACGGCGCAGCTGCCGGAAGTGGAGATCACCCGTCCGAAGTCGATTCTGGCGAAGTCCACGAAACCGGCCATGCAGGCGGGCCTGTACTACAACTTCCTCGGCGGCATCGAACGCACGATCGCGCAGTTCCATAAGGAGATCGACGAGGATTTCCGTGTGGTGGCGACGGGCGGATTGAGCCGCGTGTTCGCCGACGACACGAACATGATCGACATTTACGATCCGGACCTGATTTTCAAGGGCATGCGGCACATCTACGACCGCAACGTCCGCTGATTCAAGAGCCAGCGACGGGAACCGGCGATCATAGCCCGGCAATCTGAAAACCGACGGTCTGCGGATAATGCGCTATCCGCAGGCCGCAATCGATTAAACCAATTACACAGACGCTATTGGATGGTGAAGCCCTGGTTGGCTCCGTATTCTTTCAGGTCCTTCTGCCATAGGGCTATGCCGCCCTTAAGTTTGATGCGGTCGGACGATTCGGTGTTCTTCAACGCATCGCCGATGTTGGAGGTGTCGGAGACCTGACCGCCTGCGGCGATGATGTTGAGCCTGTTCTGCTCTTTGCGCAGCAGGCTCGACCATTTGTAGGCCTTGCCCACCGTGGACCGGAAGTCGCTGCGCGCATACACTTCGAACGGCAGGTACTGGTATCCGGTCGACACGTTCTCCGCGGCCTGGGACAGCACGCGGTTGTATTCCTGCCCGCCGAAATAGGGCACTTCGATGCCACGGTCGTCGGTCACCGTGGTCTTGCTGAGGAATTTCGAGTCGGATAGGGTGTTTTTGTCGGCTGGGAACGCGCCGCCATCCACGCGGGTTGTGATGCCTTTGGCATTGTGGCAGGCGTATTCGATGAAACGGTATGAGGCTTCGGGTTTGCGGGAACGTTGCAGCACGGCAAGGGCCGAACCGCCGTTTTCCGATGTGGTGGCCTTGCCGTCGGGCGTCGGCATCTGGGCCACGCGCCACAGGCCGGCCGCGCCGGGAATGTCGGACATGAACAGCGAAGGCAGCCATGCGCCGGAGAACAGCGAGGCGACTTTGCCTTGTCCCACGGCCGATTTCCATCGATCCGACCATGACGTGAGGTTTGTTGCCACCAAACCCTCATCGATCATCTTCTGCCAGAATTCGGTGAATTCGCGGGTGCCTTTATCTTCGGTGAGTCTGATGGTCACGTTCTTGCCATCGTTGGACGTGGAGAACGGGCGTCCGCCGGCGAGCCAGATCATCGTGTCGTAGAAGCTGGCGTCGCCGGAATCGGCGGTGATGTACACGCCGATTTTCTTGAGTTTTTTGGCGGCCTCGTAGTAGTCGTCCCATGTGCGGATCTTGGACGCGTCCACGCCAACCTGTTCGAACACGCTGTTGTTATAGAAGAAGGCCATCGGGCCGGAGTCCATGGGAAGCCCGTACACCCGTCCGTTGAGCTGCACCGACGCCCAGGTGCCGGGCGTGTAGAAATCGGCATAGCCTTCGGTTCTGCCGGTGATGGGCACGAGCTGGCTGCTGACCGCGTACTGGCGCAATGCGTAATATTCCAGCTGCACCACGTCGGGAATGCCGTAACCGTCTTGGATGGCGTTGTTGAGTTTGTCATAACCGCTGGTGTTCTTCCAAACCACGTGGATGTCGGGATTGTCTTTTTCGAAGCCGGCGATGACCTGTTTCATACTCGGCTCCCACGACCATACGGTGATCTGTGTGCGTGTGTCCGTATTGGCCCCGCATGCGGCGGCGCTGGCCGCCATGACGCCCGCGCAGCAGATGGCGATGAGCTGCTTCACCAGTTTCGCCGATTTCAGCACCACGCCCACGGACCTCCGTTTTGTATTTCGCCTGCGATTACCACCATAAGATTATACGGGTCATGCGGAAGCCACGCACAAGCCTGGAAAGGCTCCCCCATATCCACCCAAATACGCCGAATGCGGAAGAACCGCTCCGGAAGCGAACTTCCAAAGCGGTTCCCTGCGATATCTCATCGACGGCTAAGCCGGTACGCAATCAAGCTTCGATGCCGAGCTTGGCTCGTTCCTTCTTGGAATACATGAAGGCCGGCAGCTGACGGCCCTGCTTGAGCCATGCATGGTATTCGGCGGTGGCAGCGAACTCCACATCGGACGCGGAGTTCAGGCAGGTTTCCACGGAATCCTGGATGACGCCGATGATGAAGCCGACGCCCACCACCTGCATGGCGATGTCGTTGCTGATGCCGAACAGCGAGCAGGCCATCGGGATGAGCAGCAGCGAGCCGCCTGCCACGCCGGACGCGCCGCATGCGCCGAGCGCGGAGACCACGGACAGCAGGATGGCCGCCGGCAGGGAAATCTGGATGCCGAGCGTGTTGGCGGCAGCCATGGCCATGATGGTGATGGTGATGGCCGCGCCGTTCATGTTGATGGTGGCGCCCAGCGGAATGGACACGGAGTACATGTCCTTGTCAAGCCCGAGCTTCTCGCACAGCTGCATGTTGACGGGGATGTTCGCAGCGGAGGAGCGGGTGAAGAACGCGGTCAGGCCGGATTCCTTGAAGCAGCGGTAGACCAGCGGGTACGGGTTGCGGCGCAGGAAGATGAAGATGACGAGCGGGCCGAACACGAGCACCATGAGCAGCATGGTGCCGACGAGCAGGAGCAGCAGGCTGCCGTACTTGGTGAATGCGGACAGGCCGTTGTCGGCCACGTTGGTGAACACGAGGCCCATGATGCCGAACGGGGCGAGGTTGATGACCCAGCGGATCACCTGGGACACGGCGTCGGCCACGTTGGCCATGAACGCCTTGGAGCTTTCGTTGGCGATGGACTTCATGGCGAGTCCGAACAGGCAGGCCCACATCAGGATGCAGATGTAGTTGCCATCGATGATGGCCTGGATCGGATTGGCCACGATGTTGGTCAGCAGCGTCTGGATGACTTCGGAAAGGCCTTGCGGCACCACGTCGGCTTTGGCGGCCTTGCCCAAGGACAGGGTCTGCGGGAATAGACGGGAGGTCAGCACGGCCACGACCGCTGCCAGGAACGTGGTGAACAGGTACAGGAACAGCACGGTGCCGAAACGGCGGTCGAGTTTCGACGTGCCCTGCGCAAGGGCGCTGGCCACCAGTACGAACACCAGAATCGGCGCCACGGCCTTCAACGCGGCCACGAACAGGGTGCCGAATTCGCCGATCCAGGTCACGTGGGGCATGGTCAATGCCAGCACGGTGCCGATGATCAGGCCGACGATGATACGGACGATCAGCGATGCACCGTTGTAGATGTCGGCGACGCCGCGGACGGCTTTCGAGATTTTACCCATGGTTCTCTCTTACTCTCGTGATGCCGGAAACGCTCCGGCAAGTCAACAGAACGCCATGATAATCGGGCGTGTCGGGCGAGATAGGGGAATGTCCAAAATCGTGGATTTCTATAAGCCCGCGCCCAACGGCACGTGCGACACGAATCGACGTGGCTCGCCGTTGAGCGGGTCATCGAATCGCAGTTCGCGCGCCACCAATTCCAAGGGTTGCGAGAAGTCGTCGTACGCGCGCTGCACGATGTCCGGGTAGAAATCGTCGCCCAATATCGCCAGTCCGAGCGAATTCATGTGCACGCGCAACTGGTGCGTCTTGCCGGTTTTCGGATGCAGCGTGTAATTCACGTACGGTCTGCCGGCAACGAAGCGGATGCCGCTTCCCCGTTCGATCAGCGTTTCCGCGTTGGGCACGTCGGCGCTTTCGTACGCCTGCAATCGTCCGCGATCCTTGTTGATATGCGACCTGCGTACCAGCGGAAACGGCAGGTGCCGGTCGATGCGCACCGCCGTTCCATATCGCGGCCGCTGCGTCGGGGCGAGCGGTGCCAGGCATTCGTAGGTTTTGACGGTTTTGCGATTTTGGAACAGCATCTGGTACGCGCCTCGCGCAGACGGATTACGTACGAACACGACGACGCCTGCGGTCAGTCGGTCCAAACGGTGCGCCGGCGTGATGTTCGGCTCGTCGTACCGCTCACACAACCGGACCAGCGCGGTTTCGCGATACCACATGCCGCGTGGCGTGGTGGCGAGGAAATGCGGCTTGTCGATGACGATGATGCTCTCGTCCTCGTACAGAACCTCATATTCGAAGGGAATATGAGGTTCCTCGAGCACGTAACGGTGCCTGCGTTCGTTACTCAACGGTGACTGACTTGGCGAGGTTGCGCGGCTTGTCCACGTCGTAGTTCTTAAGCTTGGCCATGTCCATGGCGAACAGCTGCAGCGGCACCACGTCCACCAGCGGGCTCATCAGCGTCGGGCAGGCGGGACGCCAGAACACCACGTCGGCGTAACGCTCCACATCCGGATCGTTCTCCTCGGCCACGGCGATGATGTAGGCGCCGCGGGCCTTGACCTCCTCGATACCGGAGATGACTTTGGCGTGCAGCACGTTGCGTCCGCGCGCCGGCGGCACGATGAACACGACCGGCTCGCCTTCGTCGACCAGCGCGATCGGACCATGCTTGAGCTCTCCCGCGGCGAAGCCCTCGGTGAAGGTGTAGGCGATCTCCTTGAGCTTCAGCGCGCCTTCCATGGCGACCGGATACCCCACATGACGTCCGAGGAACAGGAAGGACTTCGCGTCCACCATCTGCTTGGCGGCCTCCTGCACGGTCTTGGTCTGGGTGTCGAGGACCCACTGGATCTTGCGGGGCATGTCCTTCAGAGAGTCCAAAGTCTGGGCGATTTCGTCTCGATACATGGCACCCTTGACTTGGGCCAGATACAGGCCGAGCACGTATGCGGCGGTGATCTGCGCCACGAACGCCTTGGTGGAGGCGACCGCCACTTCCGGACCGGCGTGGGTGTAGAGCACCGCGTCGGATTCGCGTGGGATGGACGCGCCCTGCGTGTTGCAGATGGCCAATACCTTGGAGCCCTGTTCACGCGCGTGGCGCAACGCCATCAGCGTGTCCATGGTCTCGCCGGACTGCGAAATGGCCACCACCAACGTTCGGGGGGTGAGGATCGGGTCACGGTAGCGGAATTCGTGGGCGAGTTCCACTTCTACCGGAATGCGCACCCAATGCTCGATGGCGTATTTGGCCACCATGCCCGCGTACGCGGCCGTGCCGCAGGCGATGACGATGATCTTGTCGATGGCTTTGAAATCATGCTCGTCGATGCGCACCTCATCGAGGTTGATGTTGCCGTTCTCGTCGAGACGTCCCAGCAGAGTGCGCTGCACGGCGGCCGGATCCTCATGGATCTCCTTGTCCATGAAGGAGTCCCAACCGCCCTTTTCGGCGGCGGACGCATCCCAGTCCACGGTGTAGGTCTTCGGATCGGGCACGATGTTGCCCATGAAGTCGGAGACGACGACCTTGTCGGCGGAGACCATCACGGCCTGGTCCTGGTCGATTTCCATGGCGCGCTTGGTGTAGGCCACGAACGCGGCCACGTCGGAGCCGAGGAAGTTCTCCCCGTCGCCGAGGCCCACCACGAGCGGCGAATCGTGACGGGCGCCAACCACGATGTCCGGCTGGCGCACATCGGTGGCGAGGATGGTGAACGCGCCTTCCAGCATGCGGGCCAGACGGCGGATGGCCTTGAACAGGTCAGGCTTGCCGGTCTCTTCGATGATCTTGTCGCTGATTTTGCCCAGCAGTTTCGCCGCGACCTCGGTATCGGTTTCGGAGACGAAACGATAGCCCTCCGTCTGCAGGTCGAGACGAAGCTGGGAAGCGTTTTCGATGATGCCGTTGTGGATGATGGCGACCTTGCCGTCACGCGACGTGTGCGGATGCGCGTTAGTGTCGTTCGGCACGCCGTTGGTGGCCCAACGCGTATGGCCGATGCCCACGGTGGCGTCCGGCATCGGATCACGTTCGATGTCCTGCACCAGGTTGGCCAGACGTCCGGCCTTCTTACGGACGGCCACACGCTCCATGCCAGGCGCCGTCAGCGCCACGCCGGCCGAATCATATCCGCGGTATTCCAATCGCTGAAGTCCTTGGAGACACACCTCCAAAGGCTTGCCGCACGCGGTCCGAACATTTCCTGCATATCCTACGATTCCACACATAGCTCACCAGTGTATCGGACGGATATGTCACCTGCTCACGGCAAAAACCACTTTCACACAACCCGCCAGCGGGAGAACGGTGGTGCAAGACTTCAGGCTTCTGTTTGGCACGCAATGTACTGTTTCGCCTTTGCAGCATCGTACCCGGGTACTGATTCATCGAAATACTTGCCAAACACGTCCCTGTCCTTGCTCTCGTCGCTGACAATCGCCTTGTAATCCTCCACGGTCATGGATTGCTCGGCGAGTCCGTATTGCTTCAGGCACTTGAGCAACGGCACCACGGGATCCTCGTTGTTGGGGTTGCTACTCATGTCGCCGCGCAGCATATTCATATCCGTGAAATCATTGTCCGCATCGCATTGCTTGACAATGGCATCACCGTCGGCCTCGCTCATTCCCGACGGATACGAGGTTGACATGCCGCCTTGTGAATCGACGGCGACTTCGACATTTTGCTGTTGCGCACAATCGCTGAAATGCTGGCTGAGTTCAAGGAACTCCTGGTCGGTGATCTTGCTGTCCTTGAGTATCTTCTTAGTCAAGGATTGGTGTGCGTTATCGTAGGTGCGTTTGATTTGCTGCGCGTATGGCCCGGTAAACACCGTGCCATCCTGGGCCGTGGCGCTGCTTGATGCGCCGGTAGCGGTACCGGCAGATGAATCGATATGCGTCGCTCCCCCACAACCGGACAGCAACATCAGGCAGCATGCCGCCACGCACACGAAGGTCGTCACACCGGTGTGACGATGCCGCGCGATATTCGAAGTTCCCATGTGCTCTTCTCCTTGCGAATCCTTGTCTCTTCCATTCAGCCGGCCCGCGGCAGTAGGTGCGTGCCACGCTAGTTACGACACACACCCACTACCGACGCCGGGGTGTCAGTTCGACAGATGGGTGTCATCTGGGTGCTCATGCCGGTACACATACTGCGACAGGTCACTGAGCTTGTACCCGTCGTAGCGTTCCATGCATTCCTTTGCGACCCTGTTGTCCTTCTGCGCGTTCGCCCCCGTGTACGGGACCGGTGTCAGCGCACCGTCGGTCAGATCGAAGGTAGGGAAATCATCTTCGCTTTGAGCCTGTGCGCAGATACAATCCATGACTTTACTTTCCAACGCTGCGATGTCCTTCTCGCTGATTTTGCCGTCTTTGATGAGGTTGCGGGCGAAACCAGTCTGAAGATTGTCGTACGTGTCCGCGAACCTGCGGGCGTAGACGCCCGTGAACTCAGTCCCGTCCTCGGCTTTCGCGGTGGTTTGCGACGGGCTCGGAACCGCGTCCTGACGTTCCGTACCGCACGCGACGCATGCCAGACATGCAACAATGATGCCGAAAATCGACACTATGCAGCGAACACGGACGACAATATCAGTCAGCATCGGTTGCCAATCACTTGTACACACGCCAATTCGCCGTGTAGAACTTCAGCGGTTGCCCGTGCGCGTTTGCGTATGACTTTTGATATGTTGGAGCCCACTTGCCGTAAGCTTTCTTCAGTGTTCCACCGTTTAATGAGTACGTCAGCACATGCTGCGAATACACCCCCTGTGCTGTAGCCATGGAATATGTCCAGTACACTACCCCGCGATTCCATACATCTTTTGCGTTCGCAGTACCTGCAAGCCCGGTAGCGAGCAACAACGACGCGGTAACCGCCGCCAATGCCGTTTTAGCCTTTTTCTTCATTGTGGATACTTCTTCTTGTATCTAGGTGACGCCCCGTTGACGTCATGCTCGCATTGTTTCGTGCTTCAGCAGACAATGCAAATCCTTGTCGTTAAAATTGCTACAAGGCCCAGCTTGTTGGTTATCGGTTCTTGAAATACCGGAACAAGTCACGTTCACGGGTGATCAGCATCGCCATCGAGGCTCCGGCCAGTACGCCGACGAGTGCTGCCGCCGGAATCCGGGAGAGAATGCCGACAAGCGTCGTAGACGAGATGATGATGCCTGTTTCCATATGTGTCAGCGCCCACACGATCAACGGTGCCGTCACGATTATCGCTGAACAGCACCACATCAATGTTTCAAGCAGCATTTGCAGCCAGAGCGCGATTTTCGGCTCCCCGCAATGCATGGCTGACGCCAGTTCGAGCCGCCGGGCACGCACCGCGGCATATCCTGCGAACAACGCGGAGACGAACATCACAACGGGAGCGAGCGCGCTTTGCCTCTCCCGGAATGTCTTGACGGCATCGAGCTGCGTGCCTTGTGTGCTGTTGAGCTGGCTGATCGTAGGTTGCTGCGAGGCGTCCGATGACCACGAGGATACCGTGGATTGGAGCAATGACTGCATGGCGTCAGGCACCGGCCAGGCTTTGACCAGGCATTGGTCGAAATCGTCCGCAGCTGCGGGAACTTGGCTAAGCGCCACATAGTCGTAGCTGGTTGATCTGCCGTCATCCGGGTATTGGAACACCCCGGCGACGCGCACCCTGCCGCCAGCACGCAATGCGAGCCGGTTCCCCGCCCGAGCGTGCACAGACCGCGCGGCTTGCGAAGACAGCCAGATGCCGTCGTAGTCCCGTGCAGTCAACGTCGCCCCACTGGACCGTGTCGAGGAGGCGAAGACGCCAAGCGCCCCCGTGGTGGCATCGAGCGAGGGGATGCCCGCAGATGGCAAGACGGCGGATGTGACCTTGTCGTTCTTCGACCGTAACGCGCCGGATGCGAGCACCCCGTCCACACTGGACAACCGTTCGCATGCTTCACCGCTAATCCTGCCTTTGAACTCGATGACGTACGTCGACGCGCCCGATGCGATATACCGGTCAACCTGCTGCGCTATTGACCGAATGCTGAACAGGTCGGCAGCAGACAACCCGCCGACCAACGCGGCGAGAATCAACATAAGCATGAACGCATGCGAGGTTCCGGACACGATATCCCGCCATGCTTCGTCCACGACACCACGCAGACGCATACGCCCTGTCGCAGCCGTATCCCGGTCAATGGCAGGCGCAACGGTATCTTGTTCCCGGCTCACTGGTAGTCCCTCAAATCGATGATGTCCGTGCACGCGTCGCGGGTGCGCGGATCATGTGTGGCGACCACGACAATCGCCCCTGATATCGACAACCCGTGCAAGGTTCGGTTCACGCTCGCCGCAGTCGCCAAATCAAGTTGTGCTGTCGGCTCATCCACAAGAAGCAGTCCCGCGTGGGAGGCGACCGCGCGCGCAAGCATCAGCCGCTGAGCCTCGCCACCGGACAGGTCACGGAACTGTTTGGCGGCAAGATGGTCAAGCCCGAACACGCGTAACAGTGACAAAGCGTGCTCTTCGGCTTCGTTCCTGCGTTCCCCGCGAGAAATATAGGGCAGTGCCACATGGTCGATGACCTTCCTACGCGCTACTCCATGAGGATTCTGCAATACCCAGCACACCCGACCGCATGAGACGCGTATGACCTTGCCCTGCGCTGGCTGCTGCCAGCCTGCGACAATGGACAATAGCGTGGATTTGCCCGAGCCGGAAGGACCGACCAGCGCATAAACGCGCCGGGGATACAGCGTCATGGTGATATGCCTGAACAGCCAGTCGTCCCCGTCGAAGCTGTGCCCGACATCGTCGAGCTTGACATGGGCAGACTGCTCATCACCGGAATTGTCCTGAACTGTACTGGTTCCCGCCAATCCTGCAACCGCTGGTCGTATGGACTCGAGCCGGTCTTGCCCGCTCATCGGCACGCCTTGCCTGTGCTGGCGGGAACATCGACGGAAGTCAGGGATGCGCCGGATTGCACGCTGACCATCGATTTGCCAAGCTGGGAGGCGACCACATGGACGGCGACCGGCTTGCCGCGCGAAACCACGCATGCCGAATCCGCAGAGACATCGTACATCGCCGCCGGCGGCACCGAGACCACGTTCAGCGCTTTGGCGAGCTTCCAGCGATATGTAACGTTGATGGTGTTCGGAGCGGTGTCTTGTCCCGTGTCGCTTTGGGCCCCTCCGGTATCGGAAGCCTGCCCGGAGGCTGTCGGCTGTTGGGCGGCACGGTATTCGTTGCTCGCACCGATGGCTGAGAGCAGGGAGGCGTCAGTGCTGTCTGCTGTCTGATCGGTGATGGTGAACGTCGCACCGTTGACTTCCATGACCCGATCACCTTGCACCATCGAGGAATCATTGCGTCGGAACGTCGCACGGACCGGTTGGCTGGTAGTCGTCAGCACATCGGCTCCCTGCTCGACCTGCCCGCCATATCGGGCTTGGCACTCCTTGACAGTCACCTGCTGTTGGGGCAACCATGCGAACAACGACGTATCGATGCTCCACTGGCGCTCTTGCGTGGTTCCCTGCGTCCCGGCGGTTGTGGCAAGCGCATTGAAAGCTTTCACCGTATCCCACGTCATCACGTCCGAATCCGGAGCCGCATATCCGAGCCGTCTGAGCTCCGCATTGAGCGCCGCGATATCACCGCCCTTCATGCCACTGGTCATCGTCCGATACGGTGGTGTCCTCAGATACAGGGCGAGTTGGAGTTGTCCGTCAATGGCAATGAACGCGGAGCCTGATTCGATGCTGCTCCCGGCCGCGCACTGTCTCAACTCCGTAACCACTCCCCCAACCGGAGCGGCTACGGAACCGGATTCACTGCGTTCCACCGTGACGGTGACGGAACGCTCGTCATCATATGGTTCCGATCGCACGGCGAGTGTGCCCGCGCGCGTAGCCGACTCGAACGCGGCGGGTTCGGGCTCACGGGTGAGCAGAAACCCGCCGCACACGCCGGCCGCCAGCATGACGAGCGCGAGCAGGACAGTCACGGAGACGGACACAGTGTTGCGGCCAACGTTCCGGTTTCCACCGGTTTTATAGTGATGCAGCCGCATTCTGTGCTCCTTCGTGCAGAATCGAAACGTTGCCATTATCGGTGGGGAGGAATCCGCAGGCAAATCCTTGTCGTGCAAATACCTACACGGTCGCGATACTGGCACTCGCGCCAAACATGGCTTTGCGGCACGATTACCCGTTTTTCGTTGACTTTCCGCCGATACAGCGCCTCATCTCCCAAGCAAATCATGATTGCGCGTCTCACATATTGGCGCTGTTTTTGGAATATCCTGCGGAACGGTTTCCGTGAAACCCATTGTTGACGCCAATCCGGCGGCACCGACACAGAGCTATGCTGGTGTATGAATACCGTATTCGAACAAGCACGGAGCCAGGCACCACCATGAGCCAACAGCAGACACCATCCGCGACCGGCAGCGACCAGACGACGGGCACCGTGCAGGTCGTGCTCGTCGACAACGACATCCTGGCGCTGAAGATGCTGCGCGAGATCATGTCCGCGTGGCCGCGCGTCGCCATCACCTGGACCGAACATAACGGCTCGGACGCCTTCGACCACTACCGACAATGCGAATCCGGCATCCGCGATCTGCCGGACCTGTTCATCACCGACATCTCGATGCGCGGCCTGTCGGGCGTCGATATGAGCCGAGCCATCCGCTACACCAACGGCACGATGCCGATACTCGGCATCACTTCATACGAGCCGACCCAGTTCTACCATGATGCCGCCGACGCCGGCATGCAGGCGGTTATCGGCAAGAACGAGCTGTCGGCCCTCAAAAGCATCATCATGGAGGTCGCGGACACCGGCGCTCTCGCCGTCCGACCGCCCTTCGAGGCACCGGGGCGGGCGCATCTGCGCATCCGGCAGGAAGGCCTGCCGTACATCCTCTCGCTGAGTCAGCAGGAAAAGCAGGTGCTCACCATGTGTTCGCACGGATATAGCAACGCCGATATCGCGCAGGTGCTCGACGTTAGCCCGTCGACCATCAACACCTACATCACACGTGCGTCGCGCAAGATGGGCGTAACCAGCAAACGGGAGGCGGTGGCGTTATGGACGAAAACCATCGGACTGTAGGCGGCTCGCCAATGGCGAACATCAAGACCATGATCGCGCCCCGGGCCACGCAGCGGCTGCATCACCATAAGATGCATATCGCCCTATGCCTGGTGGCCACGATACTCATGGCCGCAGTACTGACGTTCCTCCCCGCAACGACACCCACACAGTGGATCATCTGCATCATCGCCTGCTGCTGCCCGCTGGGCATCGCCTTCGCACCGGTACCGATGTCCGTCATCTCATTCGCCGTGGTACTGCTACTGATGTTCACCCCCGGGATATCGCTATCGGATGCCGGCTCCATCATTCACATGCTCACACCGCTGGCCATAGGCACGCTCGCGTATTCGACACCCACCCAATGGTCGATCTGGGGTCTTGTCACTTCGATCGTCACCTTGCTGCTGGCTTTCGACCCCCGCGAAGCGCTCTCGCAGGGGGACGCGCTCTCCTTCTTCGTGCTGCTCGCCTTGTACATCGTCACGTATGCGATGTGCGCGTCCATCCGCACCATCGCCATCGACGATCGGCAACGGCACCGCGACGCCGAGCTGGAGCTGTTGCGAACACAGCAGGCACATCAGCGGGAAGTCACCAGATTCGCGCAAATGACCCATGACGCGGTCACGGCAAGCCTGTCGAGTATATTCCTGCTCGCGCAACAGCATATTGACACGTTGGACACGGCCGGCAAGACGGCGGATGCGTCAGACGAGGATTGGCGGACCGTCCGGCAGCTCAGCGAGAGCGCCCTTGCCAGTATCCGCTCGGTCATCAGGACCATGAACGCCTCGGACGAACGCCCTGAGGATCATCTGGATGGCGCTTTACACAACCTTCCGCTACCGCAGCGCATCGGCATCGCGATCGAGCAGGGGCAGCATCTGCTGGCCCCGCACCATATGCATGTCGATGTGCATACGTCAGGGCAGATATCATCTCCCGCCTGCACACGGTCAGGCGACGAGGCGGTGACCCTCATCGGGGAGATCTTCACGAATCTGCTGCGGCACGCGTCCCCTGACAGCGCGCCCATGCTCACCATCAGCTACGATGACGACAACATGTCGCTCATGCAGACGAACGCGCTGACGCACAAGAACACGCGCAGACACGGCACAGGCCGGCAATCGCCTGAAGCCTCGCAAGGCCCGGCCGCGAGCGGTGACGCCCTGCCGCGATCACAGAGCGGACTGCTCCTCCACCGTGGCGTCATCGAGTCGCTGGGCGGCGAACTGCGCTTCAACAGCGAGGACGAGACGTGGACGCTCTACGCGCGTATCCCCCTGCACCCCAACGTCTAACCCCAAAGCCTAGGCACAGTAGGCCGCTCGGGCACAGCAAGGCCGCTGCGCCCGAGCGTCGTTCAAAATGCTCCTGTCAGGCGACGCACCATGGAAGCCACTTGGGGCATGTCTCCAACAAGACGCTGATACTTGCGGGAGCCGACGTCGCAAGCGCATCATCATACCGGGCACCGGTGATTCCCGTGGACAGCCCGCAGACACCGACGGCGATGGCAAGGCACATCGCCAATGCCGCACGACTGTCATGGTTGCGGATTGCAACCCCACGAACGATTCGCATCATCAACACCACCTGTTCGTTCATCTTGACACGTGTCACAGCACGTGCTGCAGGAAGTCCTTGAAGCGCGGCTCGCTCGGATGGTCGATGATTTCCGGACCGCCTTGTTCGACGACCACACCACCGTCCATGAAGACGATCTGGTCGGCGACCTCGCGGGCGAACCCGATCTCATGGGTGACGACCACCATGGTCATGCCTTCCTTGGCGAGGTCGAGCATGACGTTGAGCACTTCGCCGACCAGTTCCGGATCAAGCGCGGATGTCGGCTCGTCAAACAGCATGATCTCCGGCTTCATGGCAAGCGCGCGTGCGATGGCCACGCGCTGCTGCTGACCGCCGGAAAGCTGCGCCGGATAATAATCGAGGCGCTCCCCCATGCCGACGCGGTTCAGCTCCTCGATGGCGAGCTTGCGAGCTTCCTTCTTGTCCATGTGCTTGACGTGGACCGGAGCCTCCATGACGTTTTCAAGAGCCGTCATGTGCGGGAACAGGTTGAAGCGCTGGAACACCATGCCCAGTTTGGAACGCTGTTCGGCCACTTCCTTGTCGTTCAGGGTCTGCAGCACGCGTTCGCCGCCCTTGTCGACGTATTTGTAGCCGATCATCTCGCCGTCGACGTCGATTTCGCCGCCAGTCAGCGTTTCCAGCTGGTTGATCAGACGCAGGAACGTGGATTTGCCGGAGCCGGACGGACCGAGGATCACGGTGACGGTGCCCGGCATGACGGTCATGTCGATGCCCTTGAGCACATGCAGATTGCCGAAGGCCTTATGAACCTGCGTCGCCTTGACTGCAGGAACGATTTCGTTGGCTGTGATTTCGCTCATGGTCATTCCCCTCACGCGGTCATTCCCGCGAACGTGGCTTCGTTCTGCTTGTCGATGTCATCCTTGGGCTCGCCGAAGGTCTTGCCTGGCAACGGCGTGCGCTTGCCGCGGGCGCCGGCCGGACGGGCGTCGAAGCCCTTGCCGAAGTGCTTTTCGAGTCGGGACTGGATGACCATCAGGATGGAGGTGATGACCAGGTACCAGATGCAGGCCACGATCAGCAGCGGAATCGGCTTGTACAGACGGGTCGCGATCGCCGTGGTGGCGAACTGCAGTTCCAGCGTGAACGGCACGGCGTTGACAAGCGACGTGGTCTTCAGCATGCCGATGAACTCGTTGCCGGTCGGCGGGATGATGATGCGCATGGCCTGCGGCAGCACGATGCGGCGCATGATGAGCGTGCGCTTCATGCCGAGGGCCTTGGCGGCTTCCGTCTGTCCCGGATCGACGGCCTCGAGGCCGGCGCGCACGATTTCGGCCAGGTAGGCGGCTTCATTCAGGGCCAAGCCCAGCCATGCGGCGTTGAACGCGGTGATGACAGACTGGGAGTCAATGCTCCAGAATTCAATCGAGGTGAACGGGATGCCCACGCCGATACGCGGCACCAGCACCGCGAACAGACCCCAGAAGACCAGCTGCGTGTACACAGGGGTTCCGCGGAAGAACCAGATGTAGAACCAGCTCACGCCGCGCAGCACCGGGTTGATGGATTTGCGCATGACCGCCAGAATGACCGCCAGAATGATGGCGATGACCATCGAGATGACGGTCAGCAGCAGCGTGTACTTGATGCCTTCCAGTACGTTCTCGTTGAACAGGTATTTCCAGACCACGTTCCATTCGAAACGCGGATTGGTGACCAAAGCCTGCACCAGCATCGCGGCGAAGAGCGCGACGATGATGGCCGCCACGATCGGACCCGTACGCTTGACAGGCAAGGCTTTAATGCGATTGGGAATATCGAGGCCGTCGCCGTCGACTTGTTTCTTCGCCATGATGCTGTTTCCTTTTTCTATCTATCTGATGAGATCAGTTGAGGTCGGTCGGATTGATCTCAGCCTTGTCGAGAGCGCCGGACTCGACGCCCCAATGCTTGAGGATCTTCATGTACGTGCCGTCATCCATCAGCTTCTGCACGGCCTTCTGCACGGCCTCGTCGAGCTGCTGGTCGCCCTTCTTGATGGCGATGCCCTGCTTGGCCACGCCTTCAACGTCGCCGAGCGCCTCAAGCTGGCCGTCGGTCTGGGAGATCGCGTAGCCGGCGACCGGCGAATCGGCGTAGAACACGTCGGCCTTACCGGTGGCCACTGCGGTGGCGGCTTCGGCCTGACGCTTGTAGGACATCACTTCGGCCTTCTTGTCGGCCTCGCAGCCCTTGGCGATCTTGTTGGCCTCGTCCTCCTGGACGGTGCCGGTCTGCACTGCGATCTTCGCGCCGCACATGTCGGAGGTGTCGAGCTTCTTCGGGTTGCCCTTCTGCACGGCCCACGTGGAGCCGGCGCGGTAGTAGCTCACGAAGTCGACGGACTGCAGACGCTCTTCGGTGATGGTCATGGCGGTGATGCCCAGATCGTACTTGGAGCCGATGGACGGGACGATGGTGTCGAACATGGAGGAGACGATCTTCGGCTTCAGGCCCAGCGTCTGGGCGATGGCCTTGGACATGTCCACATCGTAGCCGACCGGCGTCTTGCCGTCTTCGGCGTAGAATTCGGCCGGAGCATAGGACAGTTCCATGCCGACGGACAGCTCGCCGTCCTTGACGGTCTTCGAGGAGGCGGCCAGCTTGGCCAGCTCGTCATCCTTCTTGATGGTGCTCACATCGTAACCAACGGTGGTGTTCTTCGCCTTCGAGTCGCTTTTGGCGTCACCGGAATCCGTGGTGCCGCATGCGGCGACGGAGAACATCATGGCCGCGCTCAGCGCGAGAGCGGCAAACGATTTGAATTTCAACGACATAGTGGGTTCTCCTTCTATTCTCTTCCCGTCCACTGAACGGTAATCGTCCATTTGCCAATCAGACGTCCAGTATTCCAAAGGCACACGATAAAACCGCAATGCTACGCCGACGTTAATCGGCAAAAAGCGTAGGGGCATCGATCTATATACGTCCGATGCCCCTACGCCCGCAGCGTCAGTGCGCCGATCAGCCCAAATCGGTCGGGTTGATCTCGGCCTTGTCGACGGCGCCGGATTCGACGCCCCAATGCTTGAGGATCTTCATGTACGTGCCGTCATCCATCAGCTTCTGCATGGCCGCCTGCACCGCCTTGGCCGTGTCGGAATCACCCTTCTTGATGGCCACGGCCTCCTTGGTCACGCCGACGTCCTCACCGAGGGCCTCAAGCTGGTCGTCGGTCTGGGAGATCGCATAACCCGCGACCGGCGAATCGGCGTAGAACACGTCGGCCTTGCCGGTGACGACGTTGGTGGTCACATCGGTCTGCAGCTTGTTGGACAGGATCTGGATGTCAAGCTTGTTGTCCGCCTTGCACTGTTCGGCGCCCTTGTTGACTTCCTCCTCCTGTGTGGTGCCGGTCTGCACCGCGATCTTCAATCCGCACAGGTCGGACGTGTCGATCTTGCCTGGGTTGCCCTTCTTGACCACCCACGTGGAACCGGCCTTGAACATGCTGACGAAATCGACCGCCTGCATACGCTCAGGAGTGATGGTGAACGACGAAACGCCGATATCGTACTTCGAACCGATCGACGGAATGATCGAATCGAAATTCGACGTCTGCGGATCCGCCTCGAGGCCGAACGTCTTCGCCAAAGCCTTGACGATGTCCACATCGAAGCCGACCGGCGTCTTGCCATCGGATGCCAGGAATTCGGCCGGCGCATACGAGGTATCCATGCCGACGGTCAGCTTGCCATCCTTCGTGACGGATGACGGCAGCATCTTGGCGATTTTCTCGTCCTTCTTCACGCCGGACACGTCGTAACCGGTGGTCGACGACGAATTCGAATCGTCGGAAGTTTGGGAATCCGTTTTGTCGGAGGTTCCGCAGGCTCCCATCGAGACGACCATCGCCGCGCTCAACGCGAGCGCCGCCCAATCTTTCAGGTTCCTCATCATGGCAAGTCCTCTCTTCAACCCAGCCAAATCAACCAGCCAAACGTGGCTATGGCATAACCTAAGAGCGGATTGCTACGAGCGTATTAACGGACGCAAAAGTTCCGAAACATTCACTCGTTGGTGCCGGGGGTGTTGATCTCCGGCTTGCTGATGGCACCGTCCTGAACACCCCAGTACTTGAGGATCTTCATGTAGGTGCCGTCATCGATGAGCTTCTGCAGGGCCTTCTGCAGGGCCTCGTCCATCTGCTGGTCGCCCTTCTTGACGACGATGCCTTCCGGGGCGATGCCTTCGGTCTTGCCAAGCGTTTCGAGTTCGCCGTCGGTCTGCGCGATCGCGTAGCCGGCGACCGGCGAATCGGCGTAGAACACGTCGGCCTTGCCGGTGACGACGTTGGTGGTCACATCGGTCTGCAACTTGCTGGAGATAACGTCCATCTCCGCCTTGCCGTCTGCCTTGCACTGCTTGGCCATCTTGTTGGCGGCGGTCTCCTGCATGGTGGCGGTCTGCACGGCCACCTTCTTGCCGCACAGATCGGACGTGCCGACCTTGTTCGGGTTACCCTTCTTCACGGCCCATGCGGAGCCGGCGTTGAAGTGGCTGACGAAGTCGACCGCCTCGAGGCGTTCCTTGGTGACGGTGAACGACGAGATGCCGATGTCGTACTTGGCGCCGACGGCCGGAATAATCGAATCGAAGTTCGCGGTTTCCGGATCGGCCTCAAGACCGAACACTCCGGCCAGCGCCTTGGCGATGTCCACGTCGAAGCCGACCGGCGTCTTCCCGTCCGCGGCCAGGAATTCGGCCGGCGCGTACGACGTATCCATGCCGATGGTGAGCTTGCCGTCCTTGGTCACATAATCCGGCAGCATTTTGGCGATCGCGTCGTCCTTCTTCACGCCGGAAACATCGTAACCGGTCAGTTCGCTGGACTTCGAACTGGATTTCGACGCCGAGGCGTCGCTGTCGTCGCTGGTGCCGCATGCCGCGCCGGTGGCGAGCATGGCCACGCTCAACATGAACGCGGCGGCGGTTTTCAGGGCTTTTCCTGCTTGCATGTTCCCTCTCCTATGGATTCATATCGGCCTGTTCAGCCGAACCGTATCCTAGCGTAAAGAGGGTGTGTTACAAAAATTTTCCTGAATCGGCGTTCTTTCACTATGTGAAACCGGAATTTTTCCGATTTATCGCACCTGCTTGTTGGCGTATCGCATGGCTCGCAGCGCCTCACGCTTGTCCTGCTCCTCGCGAAGCGACTGGCGCTTGTCGAATTCCTTCTTGCCTCGGGCGAGCGCGATCTCGACCTTGACACGGCCGTCTTTGAAATACAGGCTCAGCGGAATGATGGTGAATCCCTTGGCCTGGGTTTGGCGGGCCAGCTTGTCGATCTGCGCCGCATGCAGCAGCAGCTTGCGCTTGCGTTTGGGTGCGTGGTTGTTCCACGTGCCGTTGAGATATTCGGGAATGTTGGCTCCCTCAAGCCACATCTCCCCACGACGGTCGATGGTGATGAACGATTCGGCCAGCGACGCCCGTCCTTCACGAAGCGACTTCACTTCGGTGCCGGTCAACACGAGACCGGCCTCATACTTGTCTTCGATGGCGTAGTCGTGACGCGCCTTCTTGTTCTGCGCGATCGGTTTGGTTCCCTGTTCCTTGGCCATGTCGGACCTCCTTCCCGGTTCTTTCGATCAGTGTATGCAACGCGACTCCGTCGACCATATCACGAAAGCGCGTCGCCCGACGATGCGGACGGCGCGCTTGCCGTGGTTTCATGTCTGGAACGGAACCGTCAGTAGTGGACGTACTGGTAGGCTCCGGCGTTGGAGATCGTCTCCCAAGCCGGGAACGTCGCGAAGCCGGTGCCGCCTTCGGAGATCAGGACCGAACCGTCGGCGTTCACGCGTTCCACGACGGCCACGTGGCCGTACTGCCAGTCGGCGGTCCAATGTCCGCCTACGCTTTGGCCGCGCGCGAACACCATCGCCGCGCCGACATGCGGGGTGTTGTTCACCAGGTATCCGAGTCCACGAGCGGTATTGGCCCAATCGGCGCCGTTGCCCATGTAGGAGCCGACCGGAAGGCTCAGCTGGGAACGCCTCAGGTATGCCCACAGCGTGCACTGGCGGGACGGATACGCGGCACCGCCGACCGTGTTGCCGGTGTTGTGTCCGTAGCAGTATCCGGAACCGGCCGGGCAATTGCCGGGCACCGCATAGTTCATGCCGCTGGCGCCGCCGGAATTGTTGTTATTGGGCGTCGGAGCCGGCGCAGGTGCAGGCGCGGGAGCGGGATTGTAGTTCGTGTTGTTGTTCGGACGCGACTGCTGCTGGTTGTTATTGGGGTTGACAGCGGCGTTGTTGGAATTGTTGTACTGGTTGTTCCATGAATCGATCTGCGATTTCATGGCGACGATGTCCGCCGCTTCCTTGGCGCTCTGCGTTGTCAGCTGGCTCTTCTGCGATTCGAGCTTCTCACGTTTCGCCGTGCCCTCGTCACGCAGCTTCTGTAGGGCGGTCTGCTTGGCGTTGGCCTCGCTTGCCGCCTGCTGGGCGCTTGCCGCCTGCTGGTCGGCCTGCTCCTTGAGCTGGGTGATCTTCTGTTCGATGGCGCCCAGACGGTCCTTGCGGTTCATCGACGTGTTCAGCTCGTTCGCCGCGTCGGTTGCCGCGTTGGATTCGCTTCGCGTGACCGCGGCCTGCGACTGCATCTTGTTGACGAAATCGTCGGCGGTCGTCGAATCGGTGACGAAATCCAGCACATCCGACGTACTGGAGCCGTGGAAGCTTTCGCGGGCGAGCTGCGCGACGGCGGCCTTGGCGTCATCATAGTCGGAGCCGGTCTGCTTGATCTGCTCCTCAAGGTTCGCCTTGTCCTGCTGGGCCGCTTGCAACCGCTGCGTGGTCGCTTCCGCCAGGCTCTGCGCCTGTTCTGCCGCCTGCTGGGCAGATTCCGCGGCCTCGACCGCCGCAGGAATCTGGCTGTCGTTCAAATCGGCCAACTGCAGAATCGTGTCGGCGAGATCGCTGCTCACGCCGGCAAGCTGCGACTTCAGCTTGGCGTGGTTCGACACCTTCGCCTGGTATTCCGACATGCTCACGGCATGCGCCTGCGGAGCCGGCGCGGCGACGACCGCGACGCCGCCGGCGCAGAACATAGCCGAAGCAAGCATCAGTCCAACGATGGGCCGCACCTGTCTCGTCATTTTCCTAGACATGTATTCCCTTCCCGAAATCCACCTATTTCGACATTGTATCCAGCAAACTTCAAATATGCTGAACATCTCGTTCAGCACTCCGCCGGTTTATGCCTTCAGGTACTTCCTCAGCGAGATGCTGGACGCGACGATCGACAGCACGACGGCTCCCACCACAAGGGCCGGTGCAAGCAGCCATACCGTCTTCTGGTTGATCAGAGGCATCCACTGCACGCTCTTCGACAGCCAATCCGTGATGAACAGCTTCACCATGGCGCTCAACGTTCCGCAGGCGAGCAGCGAACCAATCAGCGACGCGAACACGCCTTCCAACACGAACGGCAGGCGGATGGTCCAGTTCGAGGCTCCCACCAGTCGCATAATCTCGGTCTCGTTCTTACGCGAGGCGGCACTCATGCGAATCGTCGTGCCGGTCAGCATGATGGCCACCAGGATCATCACGCCGGCGAGCGCCACGGTGACCGCCGTCGCACGGTTCAGCACCGAGAAGACCGGGTCGAAGATCTTGCGTTGATCCTGCACTTCCTCGACACCGGTGCGGCCGCTCAACACTTCGGATACCACTTGGTATTTGGTCGGGTCCTTCAGCTTCAGACGCAGCGACCCCTGCATGTCGGCGGCGGTGAGCACGCGTCCTTGGTATTCGCCGTTCGGATACTGCTTGAGGAAGGTGTTCTTGTAGAAGTCCTCACGGCTCACATATGTGATTTTGGAGACGATGTTGCCGGCTTCCTCGTTGATCACGTTCTCCAGATCGACGATCTCCTGGTTGGAAGGCGCCTTGCCCGACGAGCAGGACGCCGCCTGGCTGGCACCGTCCGGGCACAGCCATACGACCACTTCGACCTTGTCGTACCATTCGCCCTTCGCGGCGGTGATCTGTGCCTGCATCAGGCCGGACACGCCGATGAACAGGAAGGAGATGAATGTGACCAGCATGACGGAGATGATCATCGAAACATTGCGCTTGAGGCTGTTCCATGTTTCGGAAAGGATGAAACGAAAACGCATCAGTCGTGCTCCTTGGTGTCCTCAGGGTTTTCATCGGACGGTGCCGGCGGGACGGGCGGTTCGGACGGTGTCGGAGGCTCGGTTTGGGTCGGTGGAACGGGCGGTGCAGGCGGAGCGGACAGCGCCGATGCTTCGTCGGCACCAGTCTCGGAGGCATCATTTTCAGCGGAGGTCTTGGCCTGTTCGTTCCGTTCGGTTTGCTCGGCCTGTTCCTGGTCGGCCATCTGTTCGAGGCTCAGTCCCTTGCCCCAGGTCAAGGTGGTCTCCACTAACGCGAAGGCCTCGCCGTAACGGCCGGTGCGTCCGGAATGCACGGATTTGGCAAGACGGGCGATGCCGTCGTTCCCCTGTCCGTCATGGACGGCAGCGGCGACCACATCCACGGCGTTCACCACGGTTTCAGCGCGCGTCGCGCCTTCCACGTCGACGGTGTCGTCAGGAGCGTTCGTTGAATCGATGGCGTTCTGTCGACGGTATTTCGCGTTCGGGTCGGAAGTGCCCAATGCCTGGTGCGATTTCGACTCGACTTCGGCGTCCGGGAAATACAGCGCGGAATCGTAGGATCCCTGCTGCTCGTCGCGCACGATCTTGCCGGTGTGCAATTCGACCACGCGTTTGCGCATGGAGTTGACGATTTCCTCGTTGTGCGTGGCCATGACGATGGTGGTGCCGGTACGGTTGATGGCGTCCAACACTTCCATGATGCCCAGCGACGTGGTCGGGTCGAGGTTGCCCGTAGGCTCGTCGGCGAGCAGGATCTGAGGATGGTTCACATACGCCCTTGCGATGGCGACGCGTTGCGCTTCGCCGCCGGACAGCTCATGGGGGTAGTTGTTTTCCTTGCCTGTGAGCCCCACCGTCTGCAGTACTTTGGGCACCAGCGATTTGATGGTGGAACGGCTTGTGCCGATCACTTCAAGTGCGAAGGCGACGTTCTCCCATACCGTCTTGTTGTTGAGCAGCTTGTAATCCTGGAAGATAAAGCCGATCTGCCGGCGATAATGCGGCACCTGCCGTGCGGACAGGCGTCGCAGATCGTTGCCGGCGACGCGGATCTCGCCATCCGTGGCTTCCTCCTCGCGAAGCAGCAGGCTCAGCAAGGTGGTCTTGCCGGAACCGGACGCGCCCACAAGAAAGACGAAATCACCTCGATCGATGTCAAGATTGATGTCATCCAATGCGGGACGCGTGCCCTTTGGATAGACTTTGCTCACATGTTCAAGCGAGATCAGCGCCATCGTGTTTTCCCTCCGCCTATCGCTTAGGCTTCTTGTTCCTCGGCTGCCGCGCGACGCTGTTCGTGACGCCAGCGGATGCCGGCTTCGATGAACTCGTCGATGTCGCCGTCGAAGACCGCCTGGGTCTGCGAGGTCTCATACCCCGTGCGCAGGTCCTTGACCATCTGGTACGGATGCAGCACATACGAGCGCATCTGGTCGCCCCAGCTGGCCTTGATGTCTCCGGCGAGCTCCTTTTTCTTCTTGGCTTCCTCCTCGTGGCGCAGCACCAGCAGTCGGGACTGCAGCACGGCCATGGCGGCGGCGCGGTTCTGAATCTGAGAGCGTTCGTCCTGCATGGTCACCACGATGCCGGTCGGGATGTGGGTGATGCGCACCGCGGAATACGTGGTGTTCACGCCCTGTCCGCCAGGACCGGACGAGCAGTAGGTGTCGACGCGAATTTCGGAATCCGGCACGTCGATGTGATCGGTCGCTTCGACCAGCGGCACCACTTCCACGGCGGCGAAGCTGGTCTGACGGCGGCCCTGGTTGTCGAACGGGGAGATACGCACCAGACGGTGGGTGCCACCCTCCACGCTCAGTCGCCCGTATGCGTACGGGGCGTCCACCTGGAACGTGGCCGACTTGATGCCGGCTTCTTCCGCGTAGGAGGTGTCCATGACCTTGGCCTTGTATCCGTTGCGTTCCGCCCAACGCAGGTACATGCGCAGCAGCATCTGCGCGAAATCGGCCGCATCCACGCCGCCGGCGCCGGAACGGATCGTCACCACGGCGGAACGTTCGTCGTATTCGCCGTCAAGCAGCGTCTGGATCTCCATATCGTCGAGATCCTTCTGGATGCTTTCGACTTCGGCCTTCGCCTCGGCCAACGTGTCGGCGTCCTCTTCCTCCTGGCCAAGCTCGACCAGGGTCTCCACGTCCTCGATGCGCTGGTCGGCGGATGCCAGACGCTTGAGCTGCGACTGCACCGCGGACAGCTTGCTAGTCACTTTCTGTGCGTTTTCCGGATCGTCCCACAATCCGGGTTCGGCCGCTTTCACTTCAAGGTCCTTGGCTTCGGCGGTCAGTCGATCGACGTCGAGGGCCTTGGAAATGGACTCGTATTTGGCGCGCGCTTCGCTGATCGCCTCGGAGTAATCAAATTCTGCCATCGTTTACACCATACATTTCTATTACGTTCCTGACTATTCTGACATGAAGCCGTCCACGGCTCCCGCACAATCCATAAGATTTTTCCACGTGCCCACATCCATTTCCCACATGAACGGACCGCGAACCTGTCCGCACGCATACGGGAAACCGGGGCCCGTTTCGGATCATACGGGCCCGAAGGCGTCAAAGCCCCGCGTAGATCGCAGGAATGACCAGACTCAGCAGCATCGCCGCGGCGATGACGATGCACACCGTGCGCACCATGGTGCGGCGACGGCGTTCTCGCTGCTCGCGTTCGTCCCTGTAGTCACTCATACGCGCCACTATACCGGCTCGCCCCTACTTAGCGTTTCTTGCGAAACGCCTCGAAAATCACTTGTGGTAAGGTTCTCCGGCGTTGATTTTGTATGCGCGATAGATCTGCTCCAGCAGAATCACCCGCATCAGCTGGTGCGGGAACGTCATTTTGGAAAAGCTCAGCAGGTAGTCGGCTCGTTTGAGAATCGCGGGGTCGAGTCCCAATGAGCCGCCGATGATGAGTTGGATATGGCTGGTGCCGTGGAGTCCGAGGTCGTTGATTTTCGCGGCGAGCTGTTCGCTGGTGAGCTGCTTGCCTTCGATGGCGAGGGCGATGACGAACGCGTCGTCACGAATATGTTTGGCGATGCGTTCGCCCTCTTTGGCCTTGATCTGCCGTTCGAGTCCGTCGCTGGCGTGCTCCGGTGTCTTCTCGTCGGCCACTTCGACGATGTCGAGCTTGCAATACCGGCCCAGTCGTTTCGAATATTCCGCGATGGCGTCGCGCAGATACTTCTCTTTGACCTTGCCGACGGTGATCAGTGTGATTTTCACGAGTTTCCTCTTGCGGAGAGCGCGGATGACGCTCTCCGCCATTCCGTTTTCAGTTCTTGTGGAGTTTCTCGTTGAGCTCGATGCCGGTCTTGCGGTAGCGCGCCTCGATGCGGCCGGACACGGAGTTGCGGATGAACAGGATGTTGTCCTTGCCGGACAGTTCGGCGCCCTTGACGGTTTCGAGCGGTTCGCCGGCGGCGACCTTGGCCTTGTCGTAGATGGTGACCTTGGTGCCGGCGGTGACGTACAGGCCCGCTTCGACCACGCAGTTGTCTCCCAGGGAGATGCCGATGCCGGCGTTCGCGCCGAGCAGGGAGTGCTCGCCGATGGAGTTCTTGAGCTTGCCGCCGCCGGACAGGGTGCCCATGATGGACGCGCCGCCGCCGATGTCGGAGCCGTTGCCGACCACGACGCCCTGCGAGACGCGGCCTTCGACCATGGAGACGCCGAGGGTGCCCGCATTGAAGTTCACGAAGCCGGCGTGCATGACGGTGGTGCCTTCGGACAGGTGCGCGCCCAGTCGCACGCGGTCGGCGTCGCCGATGCGCACGCCGGTCGGCACGACGTAGTCGACCATGCGGGGGAACTTGTCAATCGACAGCACGTTCACATCGACGTGCGGCGCCAACACGGCTCCGGACTGTCGGGTGGCGGCCATCACGTCAAGCTTGCGCAAAGCGAAATCATCGACGGCGAACGGACCGTAGTTGGTCCACACCACGTTGTTGAGCTTGGCGAAAATGCCGTCGAGATTCAACGTGTTCGGCTTGGCCAGACGCATGCTCAGCAGGTGCAGACGCAGATAGGCGTCGGCGGCGTCCTCGATCGGCTCGTCCAGCTTGGACACGGTGAACACGGGCATGCGGCGCACGCCACGCGCGTCGGCCTCGTCATGCGCGATGGCGCCGAAGTTGTGATTCGGACGCGAGGTTTCAGCCGGAGCCTCGCCCAACGTGAGTTCGGGATACCACACGTCAAGGGTGTTGCCGGCCGCATCGATGCTTGCCAGACCCCAACCCCATGCGGTGCGCTGTTCAGTCATGTGTACGCTCCTTTGACCATGCCGGAGCCGTAGACCGGTTCCAGCGATTCGTTAGGTTCTTTCGTTCCTTGAAACACTGTAGCGGCAAGCCATGGCAGGCGCATGCGCACGTCCGAAACCGGAGCCGCGTGTCAATATCGTTCAGTGGCGCTGGTCCATCGGCACGTAATCGCGTTCCGTGTAGCCGGTGTACACCTGGCGCGGACGGCCGATCTTCGTGTTCGGATCGGCGAGCATCTCACGGTACTGCGCGATCCAGCCGGGGATGCGGCCCAACGCGAACAGCGTGGTGAACATGGACGGATCGAAGCCGATCGCACGGTAGATCAGTCCCGTGTAGAAGTCGACGTTCGGATACAGATGACGCGACACGAAGTAATCGTCGCTCAATGCGATCTGCTCCAGTTCGGTGGCCACGTCGAACAGCGCGCGCTCGTCCGCCGGCAGCTTCAACGTGTCGGCGCGTTCCATGATCTTCTGCAGATAGGTCTTGGCGATCGCCGCGCGCGGATCGTACGACTTGTACACGCGGTGGCCGAGGCCGGAGATGCGATGCCCGTTGGCCTTCGCGTCCTCCACGAATTCCTTGACGGTTTTGCCGGAGTCTCGGATGGCTTTGAGCTGGCGGAGCACCGCCTCGTTGGCACCGCCGTGCAGCGGGCCGGACAACGCGTTGATGCCGGCCGCGACCGCGGAATACAGGTTGGCGTGCGCCGAACCGGCGATGCGCACCACGGACGTGGAGCAGTTCTGCTCGTGGTCGGCATGGATGATGAGCAGACGGCCAAGCGCGTGCACATACAGAGGATCGGATTCGAACGGCTCATACGGCACGGCGAAGCACATGCGCAGGAAATCGTCGACATAGCCACGCGAGTAGTCCGGGTACAGCATCGGCTCATCGCGACGGCGGCGGAAGATGTAGCTGACGATGGTGCGCGCCTTGGCCATGATGATGGTCGCCGCTTCGTCCAGCTGGTCGGAATCGTTGATGTCCGTGGTGTCCGGGTAGAACGTGGCGAGCGCGTTGACCGCGGACGCCATCACACTCATCGGATGCGCGGTGCGCGGGAAGGAGCCCATGAACGTACGGAAGTCCTCCCCCACCATCGTGCGGTGGTTGATGTCGGAGATGAAACGGTCGTACTGGTCCTTGTTCGGCAGTTCGCCGTGACGCAGCAGCCAAGCGACTTCAAGGAAGTCGGACTGCTCGCACAGCTGCTCGATCGGATAGCCACGATAGCGCAGAATCGAGTTCTTGCCGTCGATGTACGTGATTTTCGATTCGCATTGCGCGGTGGTGAGGAAACCGGGGTCGAGTGTGACCCAGCCATCATTGCGCAGCGTGGACACCACGATGCCGTCCGCGCCCGCCGTGGCTTCGACCACCGGCAGGGTGAAGTCCTTGGATTCCACACTCAGATTGGCTGTGGCCATACTCGTTCGCTCCTTACCAGTTCAAAAAGTACCGCCCACTATATGGCATGCGCGTTTCGATATGTGGGTTCCGTCTCAAAACGGGCATGAAAAAACGGGCTGTGCGTAATCGCACAAGCCCGTTTTCATAAGGTTTTGGACTAGTCGCGGACGGTGAGGATCACCGGACCGTTTTCGGTGATGGCGATGGTGTGCTCGCTGTGTGCGCCACGGGAGCCGTCCTCGCTCTTCAGCGTCCAGCCGTCCTTCGGATCCTGGTAGATCTCGTCGGTGGTCTTGAGGAACCACGGTTCGATGGCGATGACCAGACCCGGACGCAGCTTGTAGCCGTGATGCGCCTTGCCGTCGTTCGGCACGTGCGGATCGCCGTGCATGATATGGCCGACGCCGTGTCCGCCGAACTCCAGGTTGATCGGGTAGCCGTATTCGCGTGCCACGTCGCCGACGGCGCAGGAGACGTCGCCCAGACGATTGCCCGGCTGAGCGGCTTCGATGCCGGCCGCCAAAGCCTCTTCGGTGCACTTGATCAGGCGCAGGTCGTCGGGATGCTGCGTGCCGACGCAGAAGCTGATGGCGGAATCCGCGACCCATCCGTCGACGTTGATCGCCAGATCGAGGCTGACCAGATCGCCGTCCTTCAGGTTGTAGTCGTACGGAACGCCGTGCAGCACGGCGTCGTTCACGGACGTGCAGATGTAGTGCGCGAACGGACCGGTGCCGAAATCAGGCGCATAGTCGACGTAGCAGGACGAGGCGCCCTTGCGGTCCACGATGCGCTTGTGGACGAATTCGTCGATTTCCAACAGATTGGTGCCGACCTTGGTGAATTCCTTCAGGTCGCGCAGGATGCCGCCGACGAAGCGGCCTGCGGGCTTCATCGCTTCAATCTCTTTAGGGGTTTTCAGTTCGATCATGCCTTCAACCCTACTTCGCGGGCCATACACCGGCGAACGATGTTCTCCTTTCTGTATTCCACCTTGCGTTCCACCCGAATATTCGATTCGAATACACGATGTTGTCACCAAAGATGGATAGTGTGAAGCCATGAACAACACTTCGAATTCTTTGGTTTCGGGTATCGATCCGGCATCGTTCTCCGCCGTGACCGGCCCGTCTCAGGACTTGTTCCGCTTCGTCAACGGCCCGTGGGTCGACATGTACCGTCTTCCCGACGACCGTTCCCGGTATGGTTCCTTCGACAAGCTCGCCGAGGATGCGGAAAACCAGATCCGCGACATCCTTGAAGAGGATGATTGCCCAGCCGTCAAGTCGCGCGCTTTGTACCATAGTTTCCTTGACGTCGATGCCATCGACGCGGCCGGACTCGCCGCCATCGAAGACCAGTTGGCTTCCATCGACGAGGCCGAAGACAAAGCCGCGCTCACCCGCGCGCTTGGCGCCATGAACCCGACCGGCGGTCCAGACCTGATCGGCATCGCCGTTTACGGAGATCCGGGAGCGCCGGAGACCAATGTCGTGCACATCGAACAGGACGGTTTGGATCTGCCGGACGAGGCCTACTACAGGGAAGACCATTACGCGCCAATCCGTGAGGCGTATGTCGAGATGGTCGCCAAGCAGCTGAAGAACGCGCATCTTGCGGCTGATGACGAGGATGCCCATGCGCAGGCCAAGCGTTTCCTTGACGTGGAGACGCGCATCGCGGCGAACCATTGGGACAACGTGTCCACGCGCGATTCGGTGAAGACCTATAACCCGACGGATTACGCCGACCTGTGCGCCATGCTCGCCGATGTTGACCTGGACGCTTGGATCGACGCCTGGCAGAACGCTTACGACGCGACCACCGCGGCTGCCGTGCAGCCGTTGGATTTCCGCGGCTGTTTCAGCCACACGATCGTGCATGAGCCAAGCTTCCTCACCGGACTCAACGCGTTCTGGAAGGAAGCGTCGCTGGATGATCTCAAGCTGTGGGCCCGCGTGCATGTGGTGATCGGCTCCACATTGGAGCTTCCCCACGAATTCGACGAAACGAATTTCGACTTCTACGGCAAGACGCTGTCCGGGCAGAAGGAGCAGCGTGTGCGTTGGAAGCGTGGCGTCTCGCTGGTCAACGGCATCTGCGGCGAGGATGTCGGCCGCGAATACGTGAAGCGTCACTTCCCCGAAACCTCCAAGCAGCGTATGGAGCAGCTGGTCGGCAATCTCATCGACGCCTACCGTGTGTCCATCTCCAATTCCACTTGGCTTGGCGACGAGACCAAGGCCAAGGCATTGGAGAAGCTGTCCAAGTTCGTGCCGAAGATCGGCTACACGAACCATTGGCGTGACTATTCCGCGCTGGATGTGCGCGAGGACGCCGGCTTCGCCCAGAACATGCGTGCCGCGAACCTGTATGAGACCGGCTACCAGCTGGCCAAGGTGGGCAAGGCCGTCGACAAGGACGAATGGCTGATGAATCCGCAGACGGTGAACGCCTACTATGAGCCGTCCATGAACGTGATCGTGTTCCCGGCCGCCATTTTGCAGCCGCCGTTCTTCAACCCGGATGCCGAGGATGCCGCGAACTACGGCGGCATCGGCGCGGTGATCGGCCATGAGATCGGCCACGGTTTCGACGACCAGGGCTCGCAATACGACGGCGACGGCAAACTCAACGACTGGTGGACCGAAGAGGACAAGGCCAATTTCAAGGCGCTCACCCAGAAGCTCATCGACCAGTACAACGAATTCGTGCCGACGCAGCTCGCCGAAAAGTATTCGGATGACCCGTCGAAGGCCCCTCATGTGAACGGCGCGTTGACCATCGGCGAGAACATCGGCGATTTGAGCGGTGTGAACATCGCTCTCAAGGCCTATGCGTTCGCTCTCGATGAAGCGGCCGGCCGCGGCAAGGATGGTTCCACGGAAGCCATCGAAGCCGCGCTTGCCGATGCTCCTGAAATCGACGGCTTCACCGGCCTGCAGCGTTTCTTCCTGAGCTACGCTTCGATTTGGCGCACTAAGAATCGCGACGAGTTGGCGGAGCAGTATCTGCAGATCGACCCGCACTCCCCCGCCGAATGCCGTACGAACGGCATCGCCCGTAATGTGGACCTGTTCCACAAGGCGTTTGGCGTGCAGCCCGGCGACGGCATGTGGCTCGCACCGGAGCAACGCGTGCGCATCTGGTAACAGGCCATGCCAGCGATCGCATAAGCGTCAGGCAATCGTCAGAAGCCATCGCCGCCGAATTCCTCACGTAGGGGTTCGGCGGCGTTGCTATCCGCACCGGCCTGCGAGCCGCCTTGCTCGTCAACGCCGGAACTCTGCCCGTCCATCGCATTGACTGAAGTTTCGCCCCGCTGTTGGGCGGCTTGCACATATGGATCACGTCCTAAAGCCTGTCCAGGCTGCGCGTCTTGCTGGCCGGAATCGTTTTTCTTGGCGAGTTTGCGGAAGGTGGAGACACCGTAGCTCAAATCATGCCCCGCCGCATTCGCTTCCATGACGAGTTTCGACTGTTGCTTGCCGTTCTGGTCCACCCAGCTTTCCGCCGCCAGCACGCCAGTCACGATGACCGGTTCGCCTTTTTTGAACGATTGGCAGATGCTTTCGGAAAGGCCTCGATATGCCTTCACCGTGATCCATGTGGTGGGCAGGTCCTTCCACTGTTGCGTTCGGCCATCGAAATAATGTCTGGTGCTGGCTAGCCGGAATGAGCTGGCATGCGGCATGCCTTCCCGATTGAATTGCGTGGGCTGGCCGCCCACATATCCCGTGATGGTGAGGAGACCCTGCTGCTGCGCCATGTTCGGCCCTTTCTGTTTGACGAATGATGGACCGCGGAAAGCGCCGTTGACGGCACGGAAGCGACAGGCAGTGAGGTGGATTTATGGTGAGAGGGTAAACTGCATGCCCTTCCCGCATCTTCACGTTTCCGCGGTAAGACCACTATCGCCGAACGTTCCATCCGTCTGCAAGCCCAACCGGAGAATGTGGATAACTTGAGATCGTCGGGCGAGTCGTGGATTGTCGGTGGATAATTTCGACTTATCCACCGACATCCACAATCCTCATGTGCGTGAGATGCGCACGGTATTCCCCATGAAAAACAAAAAACGGAAGACCACCTGCTTGATGGTCTTCCGTTGCCGTATGTCGTTCGTCGGATCAAACCGACGCGCTACGGATTGCCGTATGTCACTTGAGCAGTGCAGCGACGCGGTCCGCGATCGCCTGCGCGGCGTCCGCGACCGGCACCGCTTCGGCGTTCTCACCGTTGCGGTCGCGCACTTCGATGGTGCCGTTGTTGACGGTGTCGCGGCCGGCGACGGCGATGATCGGCACGCCGATGAGTTCGGCGTCCTTGAACTTGACGCCCGGAGACACCTTCTTGCGGTCGTCGAAGATGACTTCGATGCCCTTGGCCTCAAGCTCACCGATCAGCTGTTCTGCGGCTTCGAACGCGGCCGCATCCTTGCCGGTGGCCACGACGTGCACCTGTGCCGGCGCGATGACTGCCGGCCACGCCAGACCCTTCTCGTCGTGATGGGTTTCGGCGATGCAGGCCATCACACGGGAGACGCCGATGCCGTAGGAGCCCATCCACACCGGAACGGTCTTGCCGTTCTGGTCGAGCACCTTCAGGCCGAGCGCGTTGGAATACTTGAGGCCCAGCTGGAACACCTGGCCGATTTCCACGCCGCGCTCGAAGCTCAGCGGGCCGGAACCGTCCGGGCTCATGTCGCCATGACGTACCTGCACGGCTTCGACGGTGCCGTCGGCCTCGAAATCGCGGCCGTACACCAAATCGTAGTAATCCACGTCCTGCTCGTCGGCGCCGGTGAACCATGCGGAACCGCGTGCCACGTGCGCGTCGATCAGGTAGCGCAGCGCGTCACCGGTCTCGGACGCGTTCTCGGCCTTCTTTCCGTCGCGCGCCTGCGGGCCAAGCGCCATCGGTCCGATGTAGCCCTTGACGAGTTCCGGATGCTTCTTCAGATCCTCGTCGGTGGCTTCCTCGATCTCGGCCGGGGTGAACTGCGCCTCAAGACGCTTCATGTCGACGGTACGGTCGCCCGGAACGCCTACGACCACGAGCTCGCGCCACGGCTCGTCGTGGTCTTCGTCCTGCGGATGCATGACGGCGATGACGACGTTCTTCAGAATGTCGGAGGCCTGCCAATCGCGGCCGTCGGAACGAGGATGGTTGGCGTTGGCGAATTCGACCATCTTGTCGATGGTGGCCGCGTCCGGGGTCGGGCGCTTTTCGGCTGCCGGCGTTGCGGTAAAGTCGATGGCTTCCGGTTCCGGAGTGGTCAGCGCCTCGACGTTCCAGGCCTTGCCGGACGGCGACTGGGCGAAGGTGTCCTCGCCGATCTCCATCGGAGCCAGGAACTCCTCGGATTCGAAGCCGCCCATCGGGCCGGCCATGGCGTGCACCGGCACGTACTTCAGGTCGAGACGGTTGAAGATGCGCTCGTATGCGCCGCGCTCGTCCATGTAGGCCTTGACGAGGCCTTCCTTGTCGAGGGTGAAGGAGTAAGCGTCCTTCATGATGAACTCGCGGCCGCGGATCAGGCCGGCGCGCGGACGGAACTCGTCGCGGTACTTGGTCTGGATCTGGTAGAGGGTCACCGGCAGGTCCTTGTAGGAGGAGTACAGGTCCTTGACCAGCAGGGTGAACATTTCCTCATGGGTCGGGGCCAGCAGGTAGTCGGCCTCGTGGCGGTCCTTCAGACGGAAGATGTTGTCGCCGTATTCCTCCCAGCGGTGGGTGGCCTCATACGGCTCGCGCGGCAGCAGTCCGGAGAAGTGGACTTCCTGGGCGTCGATGGACGCCATCTCCTCGCGGATGATGTTCTCGATCTTGTTCAGGACATTGAGGCCCAGCGGCAGCCAGGTCCAGATGCCCGGAGCGGCCTTGCGCAGGTAGCAGGCGCGCTGCAGCAGCTTGTCCGACACGACGTCGGCATCGGCGGGTTCCTCGCGCAGGGTGCGCAGGAACATGGTAGACATACGAAGTGCTTTGGTCATACGTTCCAAATTACTCAGGTAAGCCGACTTGGATGCGCCACACGTCCTCGAATCGCACACCAATACGCGAAAAACGTTATTTATAGAGTTATAAATAAGTCTAAAGCCGTTTCTATGATACTGGAATCAGCACCATATCGCTTCATAAGGAAAGGACGCAGCATGCGTCACGTCACCGCGCACATTTCGATTTGGAACAAACTCGGCTGGATCGGCATCATCTGCTATTTCGTCTTCGCGGCGGCAGCGCCGGAAGTGCTGACCGAAGGAAACCAATGGATCGGCCTGTGCCTGGCCGTATTGTGCGTCACGTTGATTTCCCTGCCATGGAAGAAGCCGTTCAATGCGATTGCGCTGGCCGGCATGGTGATATGGATCATCGTCACGCGGGCGATTCCAGGTCTTGAGTTCCTGCAGCGCAACCCGCTTTGGTTGCTCGTCGGACTGGCCTGCGTGATCGCCAGCTGTTGGGACCCCGATCCGGAAAGCGTCGAGGACGAAGTTGAGCTCGACCCGGATCTTGCGCGTTCCCTGCAGGCGATGGGCTGATATTTAGCAGCGGGTCAGAACAGCACGTCCTGCGCGAATTCGTCATCCTCACCGGCGGCCGGTTGCGGCATGCGGGCGCGGAATGCTCCGACACCGTCGGAGGCAAGCGTATCGGCGGCCTGAGCCGACTCCAATCGCAATTGTCCATCAAGACGGACCGCGTCCGGTGAGACCAGGAACATGCGCTCGTTGACGCCTTGCAGATACAGGCCGTCGAGCCCTTCCACTCGCGACAGCGCCACGTATCCCATGCCCGGCGCGAATGTGCGTCGCAAATCCATGACGGCACGATCGAGCGTCATGCCTTGCGATTTGTGGATGGTGATCGCCCACGCGCAGCGCAACGGCACCTGTTTGACCGTGGCGAGCACGGTATCGCCGTCCTGCATCTGCCAGGAATTCGGCTTCATGGTGACGATGTTGCCGTTTTCGAATTCGACGATCGGCCAGCCGCCCTGCGATTGCGTGGCGAATCCACGCACGGTGCCGAGCGACCCGTTGACGTACTGGTGGTCGGTGTCGTTGCGCACCGCCATCACGGCCGCGCCCGTCTTGAGACACAACCGTTCGGGGGCCAGCATGTTCTTTTTGAGCCGTTCCACCAGATTCGCCGCACCCTCGGATTCGGCGAGGTATTCGTGCGGCTCCTCCTTGATTTCGAACAGGCGCAGATCATTAAGCGCGTCGGCCTGCCTGTTGACGGGGAACAGGTTCACCGCCTGCTGCCCGGGTTCCGGAATGGCCCCCAACCGGGTCAGCAGCACATTGCGGTCGCCATCGTCCACCGCGCCTTCGCGAATGTCGGTCAGCACGTTCAACAGCTGGCCGTCATCCTGACGATGCTGTTCGGTCAGATAGCAGACAACGGGGTCCAATTCGCGCCATACCAACGATTCGGTGACGAAACCTTCGGGATTGAGTCCGGCGCGCATGTACCGTTCGCGACTGGCCAGATATTCGGCGGACGGCGCGATCAGGTCGTTGTTGCGTCCCGATACCGAAACCGGCGGCAGCTGGAAAAAATCGCCGGACAACACCACCTGCAGCCCGCCGAACGGACGTTCGTCGCGGCGGATGATGCGGCAGATCCGGTCAACCATGTCGAACAGCCACGCGTGCAGCATGGAGACCTCGTCGATGATGAGGATGTCGGCTTCCTGCAGCTTGCGTTTGCGGCGTGTGCGAACGGTTTTGACCAGATTGTCGGTCAATGCCGTGGCCAAGCCGATGCCGCTCCAGGAATGGATGGTGGTGCCGTTGATATGCGTGGCAGCGATGCCCGTGGATGCGGTGACGGCCACGGATGCGCCGTCGGCACGCGCCTGCCGTATGAATTCGTTGAGCACGTAGGTTTTGCCGGCACCGGGCGCGCCCGTCAGGAACACGCTTGCGCCGGAACCCAGAATCGCAAGCGCCTCGGATTGCCTCATTACGCCACCTTCTTTACGTCACCGCGCCCCATGCAACGAAATCGTCAGGCAACCAGCCTGTCCACAACCTTGAGCACACCGTGCTCGACGTTCGACGGTGCGATGTAGCGCGCGGCGGCCTTCAAATCGGGGTGTGCGTTGCCCATGGCGAACGACCAGTCGCCCGCCTCAAGCATGAGCAGATCGTTGAGGTAGTCGCCGAACACCGCCGTCTGCGCGGGTGTGACGCCGAGCACGCGCTGCAACGCCTCGACGCCCTGCTTTTTGTCGGTTTCGATGTTCATGATGTCCACCCACAGTTTGCCGGAGACGACCACCTGGTAGTCCGCGCGCAGATGTGTGAGCTTTTCGTTGGTGAATCGTTCGGAGCCGTCAAGGTCGAGGATCGCGAGTTTCAGAACGATTTCGGCGTCGCCGTCAGGGGTGTAGGCGGACGGTTCCTGCGCGAAGTCGAGCACTTCGTGCAGATCGTCCACGATGCTCAGCGCCGCGTAGTATTTGCCGACTTCATCGAGGAACGGCTTGTCGGAACGCTGCACGTATGCCGATTTGAGGCCACACACCACCAGTCCCACGTTATGCTCGCCGGAGGCAGCGGCGTCGGCGACCAGGTCGATGACGTGACGCGTGACGTCCAAATCGACGCCATGCACTTCCACGACTTTGCCGTCGAGCGCCACCACATTGCCGTTTTCCGCGATATAGGACAGTTCTCCCCCGTCGAGAATCTCCGCGGCTTTGTCGGCGAACATGTTGCGCAGCGTGGCGTATTGGCGTCCGGACGCGGGCACGAATTCGACGCCACGGCGTTTGAGCCGGGCGAGCATGGGCCAGAATCCGTCGGGGATTCGGCTTCGTTCGTCAAGTAACGTGCCGTCCATGTCGGCGACCACAAGGCGGATATCCTGCGGTTGGCCGATGGTGGTCCAATCAGCTGCGGTCATGCGGTTCCTCTCGCTGGAGTCGTGCTGTCAGTCCTTGTTGAGCAGGCTGGTTTCCTGGATTTCAGAGGCGATGGCCTTCGCCTCCGCTTCGCTCGGACCGGGCACCGGGGCCATGAACGCCTTGCGGTAGTAACGCAGTTCGTCGAGCGATTCGATGATGTCGGCGAGCGCGCGGTGGCCGCCGTTCTTCGGCGGACGGTTGAGGTAGACGGCCGGATACCAGCGGCGGGCGAGTTCCTTGAAGGTGCTCACGTCGATGGTGCGGTAGTGCAGGTTCTCCATGAGTTCCGGCATGTAGTGGTCAAGGAACTTCTTGTCGGAGCCGATGGTGTTGCCGGCGAGCAGCGGCTTGACGCCGGCCGGAGTGAATTTCCTGACGTATTCGATGACCTTGGCTTGCGCTTCGTCGAGGCTCAGACCGTGTTCCCATTCGTTGATCAGGCCGGAACGGGTGTGCATGGCGCGCACGAAGTCATTCATGTGGTCGACAGCCTTCTGACTGGGCTTGATCACATAGTCGACACCTTCGTCGAGCACGTTCAGGTCGAAGTCGGTCGGCACCACGGAAACCTCGACGAGCTCGTCGCCGCCGAAGATATCCAGGCCGGTCATCTCGCAGTCGATCCAGATCAGACGTGAGCCTTCGGACGTATATGTTTCGCCATCGTGTGCATCTACCATCGTTGCCTCTTTCGATTGGTCCGCGGTCGCGCCCTCTGCGCAGGCCGAACATATGAAGATACCGCAGGGTAGGTACGTCGGACCGTCATCGTTGGAAAACGGTCGTTGGAAACAGGAAAGCCGTCCGCGCCCAAATGGAGGGACGCGGACGGCTGGAGCGCGCTGCCGGTTCGATGGTTCAGCGCACGAGTGCGGTATCCGGCACGGACACCCTCAGATCGGGGCATCCTGCGTGCGGCCAATCGGCCAGTTTGAGCCAAGCGCTGGTATCTTGCGGCAGCTTGCCGTCGTCGGTAAGCGGTCCTGATGTCAGCAGCACTTCGCCTTGCGGCAACGTGATCGGTTCTTCGCCGAAGTTGGTGATCGAGGCCCAGCCGTTGGCACGGCGGTACGCGATGGTGCCACCCGGGAAACCGTTGGCGCCGTCATGCGCCTTGCCGGGCTGGTCTTCCGGAAGCCATTCGAGGCTCAGGTCGGTGGTCTGCAACTCATGTCGCAATGCCAGCACGCGGCGGTACAGGTTCAGCATGGAATCCGGGTCGGCCGATTCGACATCGACCGCGAAATCCTTGTACCACTTGGGTTGCGGCAGATGCGGCTCGGCCTTCGCGTCTGCCGGCGAGAATCCGAAGGAGCCGCCATGGCCGAACTCATCGTTCGGATCGTCCAGCTGCGGAGCGTCGGCCGCAACCCACGGCAGCGGCACACGGCAGCCGTCACGGCCTTTGGTGCTGGCGGAACGGGAGGTGCGCCATGCGGACGGATCCTCCAGCTCATTCCACGGAATGTCGGCCACTTCGAACAGGCCGAGTTCCTCGCCTTGATACACGTAGGCGGAGCCGGGCAGCGCCATCTCCATCATGATCGCGGCGCGGGCGCGCTTGGTGCCGAGCGCGCGGTCCTCCCGGTATGTGGTGCCGTCGCGCAGCAGCCAGTCGAGCGGCAGTCGATGGTATTCGCCGGTCGGCACCTGGGGCAGCGCGTAGCGGGTGGCATGGCGGACCACGTCATGGTTGCTCATCACCCAAGTGGCGGTGGAACCGGACCGTTCGGCGCTTTCCAGACCTTCCTCGATGGCGAGGTGCATGTCGTCGCGGATCCAATCCTTCTTGGCGAACTCGAAGTTGAAGATCTGGCCGAGATCGTCCGGGGAGGCGTACAGATGCTGGCGGCTTGGTCGGACCCACGCCTCAGCCACGGCGAACGCCGGCGGATCGTACTCGTTGAACACCTTGCGCCACTCGTGGTAGATGTCGTGCACTTCGTCGCGGTCGATCACCGGATGGGAGCCGTCTTCGGGCTGATCGTTGGTGCACCAGACCACATAATCGTCCAGATCATCGCGGTCGAGATCCTTGGCCAGGCCGTGCGCCACGTCCACGCGGAAGCCGTCGGCACCGTGGTCAAGCCAGAAACGCAGGGTTTTGATGAAATCGGCGCGCACGTCCTCGTTTTTCCAGTTCCAGTCCGGCTGTTCCTTGGTGAACATGTGCAGATACCATTGGCCGTCGGGCACGCGCGTCCATGCAGGGCCGCCGAAGTGGTTCTGCCAGTTGGTCGGCGGCTCGTCGCCGTTCGGTCCCTTGCCGTCGCGGAAGATGTAGCGGTCGCGTTCCGGCGAGCCGGGTTTCGCGGCCAACGCGGCCTTGAACCATTCGTGCAGGTTGGAGCTGTGGTTCGGCACGATGTCCACGACGATTTTGATGCCGTCGGCATGCGCGGCTTTGGCGAGCGCGTCGAAATCGTCCATGGTGCCGAGTTTCGGATCGACGTTGCGGTAGTCGTCCACGTCATAGCCGCCGTCGGCCAGCTGGGACGGGTAGAACGGGCTCAGCCAGATGGCGTCGACGCCCAGTTCCTTCAGATATCCGATTTTCTCGGTGACGCCGGCGATCTGGCCGAGGCCCTCGCCGCGGGAATCCTTGAAGGAACGTGGATACACCTGGTAGACCACGGCCTGCTTCCACCACAGCGACGGATCGTTGACTTCGGTCATGTTGTCCCCCTTCATACAAACGCTTGTGCACCGTGCGCACGTATCACAACTCCGTACGTAGAACGATTTTCGTTGATTTTCCTACGATGGTTATGTTGTGTTGTGTAGCTTCGTTGCTGTTATCGCATTGCTTGACATAATCAATAATAACGCTTGTGCAAAAAAGCGCAAACCACAGGAGGCAGAACAAGGTGGCAGCACTTCAAAAAGCCAGCAATAACAACACCTGAAGCCATGCAAGCGTTTTTACAAAAGCAGCGTGTCGTGATAGAGTGAAGCAGTCGCGGGCAACCGACCGCCCGCATAGTCCACCCTAAGGAGCCATCCGACCATGCCACGAACCACCATCGCAGACGTAGCCCAGGCAGCCGGAGTGTCCGTCTCCACCGTGTCCCGCGCGCTTCGCGGGCTCGACAGGGTCAGTCCCGAAACCAGGGAACGCATCGAGCAGGAGGCGAAGCGCCTGCATTTCTCCTTTTCGAAAAGCGCGTCGTCCCTGGCGTCCGGCAAAACCATGCGAGTCGCCGTGCTGCTGCCGAACGAAATCAGCAGCTGGTTCAACGCCCACGCCTTCGAAGGCATTTACGAGGTGATGTCGAAGGCCGGATACGACATCGTTCCTTACATCGTGTGGACGCAGGACGATTTGGATGCGTTCTTCCAAAATCTTCCGGGCAACCGCAACGTCGACGCGGTCATCGAGGCGTCATTTGACTTCGACGAGGCGAAGAAGCAGGTGCTTGGCGATCTGACCATTCCGGTGGTCGGCATGAACGCGCCGAGCACGCACGGTCTCGACGCCGGCGTCGCCATCGACGACGAGGCTTCCATGGCGACGATTGTACGGTTCCTCAAATCGTTAGGGCATAAGACGCTCGCCTACATCGAACAGCCCATCAACACCACGCCGTTCGTCTGCTCCGACAGGCTGCGCAAGAAGGGATTCAGCGAAGCCTCACAAGCTTGCGGTTACGCGGATGAAGACATCATCGTCATGCCGTCACTATCCCATATCGATGCTCGCAGCGAGCAGGACATCTATTCCGGCATCGTCGCGCAGCTGCTCAGCGCTCCAGAGCAGCCGACCGCCATCTGCGTCTCCGTCGACGCCGTGGCCGCTCCCCTGCTGAAGGAGCTGCGGCGCATGGGATGGCGCGTGCCACAGGACGTGTCGCTGGTCGGATTCGATGATGACGACACCGCCACCGCATTGGATCTGACCACCATGCATCAGGATCCGGCGGAAATCGGCCGTATCGCTGCACGTAAGACGCTTGCGCTGCTCAATGGAGAAACGCTTGACGAGCCGTTCACCGTCATGCCGACGTCGCTGGTGCTGCGTGGCACCACGGAACGCGTAAGCTGACGTTCATACGGTGCCATCGACATGGCTCAATTAACTAAACGTCACTAGACCAATAGCTGCCGAAAACGCACGAAACCCGTCCAGCGGCATTCCTGCCACCGGACGGGTTTCGTATTATCTAGCGTTTAGTCGCGTCGTATGCGTTTCGCGCGGTATTCGCCAATCACTGACGGCCGGAGTAGTTCGGCGCCTCGGCGGTCATGACGATGTCGTGCGGATGGGATTCGCGCAGGCCAGCGTCGGTGATGCGGATGAAGCGGCCACGTTCCGGCATTTCGGAGATGTTGTGCGCGCCAATGTAGAACATGGACTGGTGCAGGCCGCCGATCATCTGGTACAGCACGGCGTTGAGCGGTCCGCGGTACGGCACTTCGCCTTCGACACCTTCCGGAACGACCTTGTCGTTGGAGGTGACGTCGGCCTGGAAGTAACGGTCCTTGGAGTAGGACTTCTTGCCACGCGGAGCCATGGCGCCCAGAGAGCCCATGCCACGGTACAGCTTGTACTGCTTGCCGTGCAGGAGCACCTTCTCGCCCGGAGCCTCCTCGCAGCCCGCGAGGGTGCCGCCGAGCATCACGGAGGATGCGCCGGCGACGAGGGCCTTGGCGATGTCGCCGGAGTAGTGGATGCCACCGTCGGCGATGCACGGCACGCCAGCGGCGCGGCAGGCCTGGGCGGCCTCGTACACGGCGGTGAGCTGTGGGACGCCGACACCGGCGACCACGCGGGTGGTGCAGATGGAGCCCGGGCCGACGCCGACCTTGACGGCGTCGACGCCGGCGTCGATCATGGCCTGCGCGCCCTGGCGGGTGGCGACGTTGCCGCCGATGATGTCCACGCCATTGAACGCGGAATCGGACTTCAGGCGGCGAATCATGTCGAGAGCCAGCTTGGCCTCACCGTTGGCGGTGTCGACCACGAGCACGTCCACGCCGGCTTCCATCAGAGCGGAAGCACGGTTGTAGGCGTCGCCCAGGAAGCCGATGCCTGCGGCGACGCGCAGACGGCCCTGCTCATCCTTGGTGGCGTCCGGGTACTGCTCGGTCTTGACGAAGTCCTTGACGGTGATCAGACCGGTCAGGTGGCCTTCGGCGTCGACCAGCGGCAGCTTTTCGACCTTGTGCTTGGCCAGCAGGTCGTGCGCGTCCTCCTTGGAGATGTTGGACGGACCGGTGATGAGATTCTCGCGGGTCATGACCTCGGAGACCTTCAAACGGTCGTAATCCTCGGATGCGATGAAGCGCATGTCGCGGTTGGTGATGATGCCGACGAGCTTGTTGTCCTTGTCCACGACCGGCAGACCGGAGATGTGGAAACGGCCGCACAGCTTGTCGAGGTCGGCCAGGGTCACGTCCGGGCTCACGGTGAGCGGATCGCTGATCATACCGGATTCGGAACGCTTGACGATGTCGACCTGGGCGGCCTGGTCGTCGATGGAAAGGTTGCGGTGCAGCACGCCGATGCCGCCGTTACGGGCCATGGCGATGGCCATGTCGGATTCGGTGACGGTGTCCATCGCGGCGGAGATCGCCGGGACCTTCATCGTGATGTTGCGGGTGAGATGCGTGGTGGTGTCCACCTCGGACGGAATGACGTCCGTCTCGTTCGGCAGCAGCAGCACATCGTCATAGGCGAGGCCAAGCTGGGCGAAAATCGGAGGGAGTGGGGCGAACGTGGAATCTGCATTCATATCAGGAATTGTAGCCATAAACACACTATATGAACGTGTGCTGACTTACTGCGACACGGCTCTGAAAGCCGAAATTATCAATCTCAATAAAAGCTACTTATACCGTTTGGCAAAGCGTTTCATCATATTTTAGACGGATGATGCGGATGCCTGACGCGTTGAAAAACGGTCAGCGTTCGCCGCGGGCATTGCCGCCGCGGGCGCGTCCGACCGACGCATGCTGAGCGTCCGATTCGGCGGCCGCGTTCTCCTCACGGATCTCCGGAATGCGGTGCTTCAGATAGGGGTACATTGTGGCGACCGTCAGCAGCGCCGCCGCGATGAGGAAGCCGATCAGCACATACTGTGCCTTGAAGAACAGGATCATGATCGAACCGAACGAGATCAACGCGGCCCAACCCCACAGAATCAGCACCGCGCCCTGCACGGAATGTCCGATGCGCAGCATGCGGTGGTGCAGATGCATACGGTCGGGGTGCATCGGCGACTGGCCTTTGCTCAAACGCCGCACGATGGCAAGGCACATGTCGAGAATCGGCAGGAACAGCACGAGCATCGGCAGCAGAATCGGCATGAACACCGGCAGGTAGATGCTGGCGTGGATGGATGCCGGGTCGAGACGGCCGGTCATGACGATCGACGCGCAGGTGATCAGGTAGCCAAGCAGCATGGAACCGGAGTCGCCCATGAACAGTTTTGCGGGATGCCAGTTATGCAGGATGAAACCGACGCAGGTGCCGACCATGGCGATGTCGATCAGCGTTGCCATGGATGCGTACGACGGCGAGCTTCTTGCGATGATGTACGAATAGATGGCGAAGGCGATGCCGCCGATCGCGACGATGCCCGAAGCGAGGCCGTCAAGACCGTCCACGAAGTTGACCGCGTTGATGGACGCGACGATAAGGAACGCGGTGATGGCCATCGACAGGCTCGGCGACGCGGTGACGAGCGAGCCGAGAGGCAACGAGATGATCTGCAGGCCGCCCCAGGCCACAAACACGGAGATGAGCAGCTGACCGGCGAGTTTGAGCATCCAGTCAAGGTCCCACAAATCGTCGGCCATGCCCAGCAGGCTGATCATGATGGCGCCGGCTAGAATCACCCATGCCTGATGCGATTGGGCGAACAGGCCTTCGATGAAAGGGATGCGAGAGGCGAACAGCATGGCAACGGTGAAGCCGATAAGCATGCCCAGTCCACCCATGCGTGGCGTCGGCACGGTATGCACGTCGCGTGCACGCACTTCGCCGACTGCGCCGATTTCGATGGCGATGTGCCGGATCAGCGGCGTGAGCAGATAGGTGACGCCACCTGCGACCGCGGCAATGAACAGGTAGATTCTCATGCGCCCAAAGCACCGCCATTCAGTGTTAACGCCTTACGGATGACCAGCTCGCGAATCACTCCCTCCCGAAGAATCGCGATGCCGTCGCGCTCGTGCGGGTCGGCTGCAACCACCGTGGACGATACATGTCCCGGAGTCGCTCCCCCGTCCAAATACAGATCCACCGCATCTCCCAGCGCGTCCGCGGCTTCCTGCACCGTTTGTGCGCTTTCCTCGCCGGAACGGTTGGCGCTGGTGGCGGCCAACGGCCCGGTGGCTCGCAGAATACGCAGCGCGACCGCGGAATTGGGGATGCGCACGCCCTGTGTGGCTTTGCCGGTTGTCGGATCATGACGCAACGTGGCAAGCGAACAGTCGTCTTCCGCTTCCGCTATCGGCGAAAAAGCGCCCGGCATGAACATGGCGGCCAGACGGTTGAGCGACACCGGCAAAGTCAGATGCAGCTTCTCCATGCTTTCGATTGACGGCAGCAACACCTGCAACGACTTGTATTTCGGTCGTTGTTTGGCTGCGAACACCTTGCGGATCGCCTCGATGTTACGCGGATCGCAGGCGACGCCGTACACCGTGTCAGTGGGGATGACCACCAATCCGCCATCATGGATGATTTCAACGGCCCGGGCAAGGGATTCGTCGTTTACTGTGCAAATCTCGCTCATGACACCTCCCTTTCAGCCAGTCAACTTACCTATTGTAAGGCATGGCTCGATGGCGCGCCCGAATGGTGGGAACACGACCGGCGAATATTCCATCGGATATAGAAAAAGCCTTGTCGGTTTGGATGCGTCCAAGCCGACAAGGCGGATACGGCACGAATCAGGCGCCCAGATACGCCTTGCGCACCTGCTCGTTGTTGAGCAGTTCCTTGGCGTCGCCTTCCATCGTGATACGGCCGGTTTCCAGCACGTATGCGCGGTCGGCGATCGACAGCGCCATCTTGGCGTTCTGCTCGACCAGCAGAATCGTGATGCCCTGCTCGTGCAGCTTGCGGATGATGGAGAAGATCTCCTTGACGAGCTTCGGGGACAGGCCCATGGACGGCTCGTCCATGAGGATCGTCTTCGGATGGCTCATCAGCGCGCGGCCCATCGCCAGCATCTGCTGCTCGCCGCCGGACAACGTGCCGGCCTTCTGGTTACGGCGTTCCTTCAGACGGGGGAACAGGCCGTAGACCATGTCGAGGTCCTTCTTGAGGTCCGACTGGTCCTTCAGACTGAACGCGCCCATCTCCAGGTTCTCTTCGACGCTCATGCGTGTGAAGACGTGGCGCCCTTCCGGAATGTGCGCCATACCGAGAGTCACGATCTTGTTGTTGTGGGTTTTCAGCAGATCCACTCCGTTGTACATCACGGAACCGGATTTCGCCGGTACCAGACCGGTGATGGTGTGCAGCGTGGTGGTCTTGCCTGCGCCGTTCGCGCCGATCAGGGACACGATCTCGCCGGCGTTGACGGTGAAGCTGATGTCCTTGACGGCTTCGATGGCACCGTATGAAACGGAAAGGTTCTTGACTTCCAGCATCAGGCTTCCTCGCTTTCGTGCTTGGCATCGTCGCTGTCGGTATCGTCGTCGGAACCCAGGTATGCGGAGATGACCTGCGGGTTGTTGGCGATCTCCTCCGGCGTGCCGGCGGCGATGGTGCGTCCATAGTCGAGCACCTGGATGCGCTGGCAGACGTTCATCACCAGGCTCATGTCATGCTCGATCAGCAGGATGGCGATGCCGAAGCGGTCGCGGATGGTGTTGATGCAGTTGAGCAGGTCCTCGGTCTCCGTCGGGTTCATGCCTGCCGCCGGCTCGTCGAGCAACAGCAGTTTCATGCCGGTGGCAAGCGCACGGGCGATTTCCAGCTTGCGCTGGGCGCCGTACGGCAGGTTCGCCGCCTCGGTTTCCGCCAGACCCTCAAGTCCGAAGATCTTGAGCAGGTCGATGGCTTTGGCGTGCATCTCGCGTTCCTGCTTCCAGAATTTCGGCGTGCGGAAAATCGCGCCGCCCATGTGGTAGCTGAACGATTCGTTGAACGCGACCAGCACGTTCTCCTCCACGGTCATCTGGCCGAACAGGCGGATGTTCTGGAAGGTTCTGGCGATGCCGGCGCGCACTACCTGGTACGTCTTCTTGCCGTTCATGCGTTCGCCGTCCAGGAAGAACTCGCCTTCCGTGGGCTGGTACACGCCGGTCAGCAGGTTGAACACGGTGGTTTTGCCGGCGCCGTTCGGGCCGATCAGGCCGACGAGCTCGCCGGAGTTGATGGTCATGTTGAAGTCGGATACGGCTTTGAGGCCTCCGAAGGTGATGCCGAGATGTTCGGCTTTCAGGATGGGCTCGCTCATGCCTGCGCCTCCTTGGTGTCGGCGGCCGTCTCGACGGTTTCGTCCGTCTTGGCGGTGTCCTTGGCTGCCTTGGCGGTGGATTCAGCCTGCTTCGACTTGCCGTGCGCCTTGACCTTCATCGGGTAGAACAGCTTGTTGATGGTCTTGGTCAGGGAGAATTCCCAGTTGCCGAAGATGCCCTGCGGGCGGAAGATCATGATGAGCACCAGCGCCACCGAGTACACGAGCATGCGGTAGGTGGAGAAGGCGCGCAACAGCTCCGGCAGGATCGTCAGCGCGATGGCGGAGACGATGGAACCTGTCAGCGAGCCCATGCCGCCGAACACGACCATGATCACGTAGTTGATCGATTGCAGCCATCCGGCCATCGCGGGGTTCAGCGAGCCGATGTACTGGGCGAAGATGCCGCCGGCGATGCCCGCGAAGAACGCGGAGATAGCGAACACGAGCACCTTCATGTAGGTGATGTTGATGCCGGACGCGCTTGCCGCGATCTCGTCGTCGCGGATGGCCTTGACGGCACGGCCGTAACGGGAGCGGGCGAACATGAACAGCAGCACGACGGTGACGACGGTGATCCAGAACACGACGTACAGGTTGGCGAGTCGGTCGATGCCGATCAGCGCCTGGCCGGCCGCGCCCTTGTCGAGGCCCATGCCGCCGGCGACCTTCAGGTTCTGGATGATCACGCGGATGATTTCGCCGAAGCCCAGCGTGATGATGGCGAGGTAATCGCCATGCAGACGCAGTGCCGGAATGCCGACCAGGATGCCGAAGATGCAGGCGACCACGCCGCCGGCGAGCGTCGTCAGCAGGAATCGCAGCGTCGGATCCATCGCAACGCCGTTGGCGACGAGCAGCTTGCTCAGCAGGGCCGCGCTGTACGCGCCGATCGCTTCGAAGCCGCAGCAGCCCAGCGTCAGCTGGCCGAGCACGCCGATGGTGAGGTTCAGAGAGGTGGTCATGATGATGGCGATGCAGCTTGTCATCATGATGCCCTTGATGTAAGTGCTGGCCATGCCGGATTCGCATACACCCATCAGAATGCCGAACAGCACGACGATGCCGACCGCGCACATCAGATAGGACTGTTTGGTGGAAAGCATTGATTTCTTCATGAGGTCACACCTTCTCGGTTTCCGGTTCGCCCATCAGGCCGGACGGCTTGACCAGGAGCACGATGATGAGGATGCCGAACACAATGGCGTCGGAGAACGCGGACGTGATCACACCGCCGGTGATGGTGCCGATGTACGCCTTGGTCAGGCTTTCGACCACGCCGATCACCAGACCGCCGACCATGGCGCCCGGGATGGAGCCGATGCCGCCGAGCACGGCCGCGACGAAGGCCTTCAGGCCCAGCATCGCGCCCATCATCGGGGACACCTGCGGATAGGAAACGCAGTACATCAGCGATGCGACGGCGGCGAGACCCGAACCGATGGCGAACGTGAGCGTGATGGTGGAGTTCACGTTGATGCCCATCAGGATCGAGGCCTCCTTGTCTTCGGAGACCGCGCGCATGGCCTTGCCCTGCTTGGTGTAGGTGACGAACAGCTGCAGCGCGACCATGATGATCACGCCGAGCACGATGGTGATGATGGTCGCGCCGTCGATCTTCAGTTTGCCGATCGCCAGCGTCGGAATCTGGATGATGGTGGGCACGGTCTGGTAGTCGGCGCCGAAGATGGCCTGGGAGCCGTTCTCCAACAGAAGGCTCATTGCGATTGCGGTGATGAGGGCCGTCATGCTGTTGCCCTTTTCACGAACCGGCTTGTATGCGGCCCTCTCCACGATGACGCCCACCGCCACGCACATGAGGATCGCGGGGATGACGGCCACCCATGCGGGCAGGCCGAATGCGACGATCGCCGGAATGGTAAGCATCAGCACGTAGGAGCCGACCATGATGAAATCGCCGTGTGCGAAGTTGATCAAACGAATGATGCCGTACACCATGGTGTAGCCGAGTGCCACGAGCGAGTACACGCTGCCGATCTTCAGACCGTTGAAGATCTGACTGATGAACATGATGATCTGATCGCCCATCATTCCTCCTTTCAAAAGTTGATGATGCCGGACTTTTGACATAACCGTCCGGCTTGGCCGCTGAAGAAGCCCAGCGGCTGAATATGGTTATTTTCGTCTTGATACGCGAAAGGGAGAGAACCGGTTTCCCGGCCCCCTCCTCTTCACAGATTCAGGCCTTCAGGCAAGCGACGCTCACTTGGCAGGCTGAATGGTGGTCTTGTACTGCGGCTTGCCGTCCTTGAGCTCAAGCACGATGACGGACTTCTTCGGGGAGCCCTTCTTGTCGAGCGTGAAGTTGCCGGTCACGCCTTCGAAGCTCATGCCGGCGATGGCGTTGCGCACGCCTTCGCGGGTGGCGTTCTTGCCGGCCTTCTCGATGGCCTGCTTCATCATGTACACGGAGTCGTAGCCCAGTGCGGTGAAGGTGTTCGGATCGGCGTTCTTGTTGGCCTTCTTGTAGGACTTGATGAAGTCCTGCACCTTGGCGTTGGAGGTGTCGTCCGGAGAGTAGTGGGTGGTGTAGAGCACCTTGTTGTACAGCGACTTGTCGTCGGTCATCTTCAGGCCGTCGTAGCCGTCAGGACCCATCACATAGCCCTTGTAGCCGACGGAGCGGGCCTGCGGGATGATGTACGGGCCAGCGACGGAGTAGTAGTACGGAGCGTACAGGAACTCGGCGCCAGCGGCCTGGATCTTCTGCAGCTGGGAGGAGTACTCGGTGTCGTCGGCGCTGGAGGAGTTCTCTTCGGCCACGACGTCAAGGCCGGCCTTCTTGGCGGCAGCGGCGAAGGCCTTGCCCACGCCGGAGGAGTACGGATCGCCGGTGCCGTACAGCACGGCGACCTTCTTGACCTTCAGGGTCTCGGCTGCGAACTTGGCAGCGATCTCACCCTGGTAGGAGTCCTTGAAGCAGGTGCGGAACATATAGCCACCGGTCTCGATGGAGTCGGAGGTGGCGGCCGGTGCGATGGCCGGCAGCTTGGACTGGTCGGCCAGCGGAGCCACGGCCGCGGTGGTGGAGGAGATGGTCGGGCCGACCACGCCGAGCACGCTGTTGTCGCCGGCGAGCTTGTTGAAGGCGTTGGAGGCTTCGGTGGCGTCGCCCTTGTCGTCCATGGACTCGAGCTTGACCTTCTTGCCGTTGATGCCGCCCTTGGCGTTGATCTCATCCACAGCCAGCTTGAAGCCGGCGACCTCGGCCTCGCCGTATGCGGCGGCGGTGCCGGAGTTGGTGGTGACGGAGCCCAGTGTGATGGTATCGCTGTTGGCCGCGCTACCGTTGGAGCTGCTGGAATCGTCCATGCTGCCGCCGGAGCAGGCAGCGAGGGACATCGACATTGCGCCTGCCGCGATCAGGGCGACGCACTTGGCGGAGAACTTCGCGTTCATTCCGTTCTTCCTCTTTTCTTGAAAACGCTGCACATTCCTTTCAACGCGCACCTTGGAAAAAATCATGTTCATCTCAACCCCCGTGCGCGGAACCACGGCGACCACTCATGACGGACGCCCGTTCTCTCTCTGTGCATTCCGATTGTTCTTTATAGCCTGACGGACGGCGGCCTGCATAAAATGTTCTTATAGTGAGACTCAACTTCTGGTTATATCCCCGTCAGCATGGCGCAAAAGAATATAAGTTACTGTGCCGGCTGTTTTTCCGCCGTCAGATAACGCGGACGACCGGTGTAGTCGTTATGCACGGTAACGTCGACGAAGCCGCAGGTTCGTGCGAAGGCGGCAAGCCGCTCCCCCTGCGTGATGTCGTGCTCCATCACCATAAGTCCATCCGCGCGAAGCAGTTTCGCCGCGCGTGCGATGATGCGTTCCGGAATGAGCGTGCCGTCCGCCGAACCGCCGTATAGCGCCAGATCGGGGTCGTAATCGCGCACCTCGGGCTGTTCGGGAATGTCGGCAAGCGGCACGTACGGCGGATTGGTGAGCACGATGTCGATGGTGCCGTCAAGTTGGCTTAACGTCGGCATCTGCGTGGCGTCGGAGATTTTCAGATGATAATTGCCGGCGATTGCGGGATACCGTTTCGCGGTCTCGTCGAGGTTGCGCCGCGTCCACTCGGCGGTCGTAGCGCTTTTCTCGACGGCCCACACCTCGCTGCCCGGCACTTCCGAAGCGAAGGCGAGGCCGATCGCACCGCTGCCGGCGCACAGATCGACCACTTTGGCGCGGTACATGCCGCTTCTGGTGGCCCAGTCGACGCCTTCCTGCACGACCAGTTCGGTTTCCGGACGTGGAATGAACACGCCTGGACCGACTTTCAAATCAAGGTAGCGAAACGGCGCATGGCCGGTGATGTGCTGCAACGGCTCGCGTTTGACACGACGGGCCAGCATGGTCCGGAAACGTTCCATCGCCGGTTCCGCGTCTTCTTTTTCGGCCAGACGTTCGACGCCATCGCCCATGAGCATGGCTTTGTCCACGTGCTGCAGGTCCGTATGGAACGCTTCGGCGAGCAGCAGTTTGGCGTCGTGCTGCGGAGTGTCGACGCCCGCCGCACGTAGTTCGTCCGCGGCGGAACGCACCGTTTCGAATACCGTCGCCACCCAATCGCCTTACTTCTGGTTGGCGAGACGATCGGCTTCGTCCGCCTGGATGTCGCTGTCGATCACGGCCTGCAGATCGCCGTCGAGCACGGCGTCGAGGTTGTACGCCTTGTAGTTCGTGCGATGGTCGACGATGCGGTTTTCCGGGAAGTTGTACGTGCGGATACGTTCCGAACGGTCCAGCGAGCGCACCTGGGAATGGCGCATATCGGCGGCCTCGGCGGCCTCCTGCTCGTGTTTCATGGCCAGCAGGCGGCTCTTCAGAACGCGCAGTGCCGCCGCGCGGTTCTGGATCTGGCTCTTCTCGTCCTGCATGTTCACGGTGATGCCGGTGGGGATGTGCGTCATGCGGACCGCGGAATACGTGGTGTTCACGGACTGTCCGCCGGGACCGGAGCTCATGAAGATGTCGATTTTGAGGTCTTTCGGATCGATTTCGATCTCATCGTCGTCCTCGTCGGCTTCCGGGAAGACGATCACGCCGGCGGCGGAAGTCTGGATACGTCCCTGCGATTCGGTGACGGGGATGCGCTGCACGCGGTGCACGCCGCCTTCGTATTTGAGGGAAGCCCACACGCCGTCCTCCGGCGCCGGAGTGCCTTTGGCGCGGATGGCCAGCTGCACGTCCTTGACGCCACCCAGCTCGGTGGTGTTCTCGCTTTGCACGGTGACCGACCAGCCGCGCTTTTCCGCGTATCGCATGTACATACGCAGCAGGTCGCCGGCGAACAGCGCCGCTTCCTCACCACCGGTGCCGGCCTTGATCTCCATGATCGTGTCACGCGCGTCATCGGGGTCACGCGGAATCAGCGCGGTGCGCAGCTTCTCTTCGGCTGCGGGCAGCTCGCCTTCCAACCGCTTGGCCTCTTCGGCGAAATCGGGATCTTCGGACGCCATCTCGCGGGCCGCCTCCAGATCGTCCTTCACCTGCTTGTATGCGGTGTAGGCGGAGACGATGGCACCCAGTTCGGCGTGGCGCCGACCCAGCTTGCGCATCTTGTCGGGATTGGATGCGACCTCCGGCTCGGCCATCTGCTGTTCGATATTGTGGTATTCCTCAAGCGCGGTGACGGCCGCGGGGAATTGTTCGTCTGCCAATGTACGCCTTTTCTTCGTATCTGCGCTTCAGCGGAATCACTCGTCGCTGAACCTTACTCAACCTGTCCATCATATAAGGTGGCGCGGAAGTGCGGTCGTCGGAGGTGGGCGACGGCACGTCGGTAACGAAAAACGCCAGCCCACGAATGGACTGGCGTTTTCATTGCCTAAGCAATAAGACTCACTTGGCCTTCTTGCCGTAACGCTTCTCGAAGCGAGCCACGCGGCCACCGGTGTCGAGGATCTTCTGCTTGCCGGTGTAGAACGGGTGGCAGTTGGAGCACACGTCGACGGTCATGTGATCGCCGTTGTAGGTGGAACGGGTGACGAAGGTGTTGCCGCAAGAGCAGGTGACCTGCACTGCGTGGTAATCAGGATGGATACCCTGCTTCATAGTTTGTCTCCTAGAGATTCGGGGGACCCGGGTCGCATTGCCCCGATGGCAAGGCGTGAACCGGATAACCTTATGGAGTGTAGGCGATGGCCGGGACACGGTATGCGCCGTCGCACGCAGGGCGTACGGACTGCAATCCGCGGATATGCAAAGGACCCGCCGCTTCCGGCAGGTCCGCATGTGCCCTCGCTGGGACTTGAACCCAGGACAAACACCTTATAAGGGTGCTGCTCTAACCAACTGAGCTACGAGGGCAACGGGAGGAAGTATACCCCAACCTCTGCCCGATTGCGGCAGCGTCGACAGATGACCATCGGAAGACCGACGGCAACACGCCAGCAAATCGTTATTTATAAGTTTATAAATAACGTGCTAACCTATTAATTAAATCAATGGACGATATACCCATGCAGTACACCTCGTCACAGCCATTTCACCGACGAAAGGACACCCATGCGCTACGGTCATTTCGATGATGCCGCAAAGGAATACGTGATTGAAACCCCGGCGACTCCCCTGCCGTGGATCAACGACCTTGGCAACGAGGACTTCTTCTCGCTGATTTCCAACACCGGCGGCGGCTACAGCTTCTACAAGGACGCCAAACTACGCCGCATCACCCGCTACCGGTATAACAACGTGCCGGCAGACAACGGCTCCCGCTGCTATTACCTGAGCCTGATGGACTCCGATTCCGCCGATGCCAAGCCGGTCGAAACCTGGTCGCCGACCTTCCTTCCGTGCAAGACCCCGCTTGATTCCTACAAGTGCCGTCAAGGCATCGGCTACACCGTGTTCGAAGCTTCCAAGCGAGGCATCGAATCCAAGCTCACCGCCTTCGTGCCGCTGCACACCAATGCGGAAATCAATCGGCTCGACGTGACGAACACCACCGACGAGCCGGCCGTCATCGACGTGACCGGCTCCGTGGAATGGTGCCTGTGGAATGCCGTGGACGACTCGTCCAACTTCCAGCGCAACCTGTCCACCGGCGAGGTGGAGATCGAACGCGAAACCGATGCCACGCTGCTGTACCACAAGACCGAATTCAAGGAGCGCCGCAACCATTACGCGTTCTACGGCGTCAACGCGCCCGTCGTCGGTTTTGACACCAGCCGCGACGAGTTCCTCGGCCAGTTCAACGGCTGGGACACCCCGCAGGTCATCGCCGAAGGCAAGGCTCACGATTCCGTGGCGCACGGCTGGTTCCCGATCGCCGCCAACCGCGTGCGTCTGGAACTCCAGCCGGGCGAAACCGCATCGCTCGTGTTCATGCTGGGCTATATCGAAGTGGCCAAGGACCAGAAATGGGAGGATCCGAACGATCCGGCCAAGGTCGGCATCATAAACAAGAAGCCGGCCCATGAGCTGTTCCGCCGTTTCGCCACCGTCGAACAGGTCGAAGCCGCCTTGAAGGAGCTCAACTCCTACTGGTCCGAACTGCTGACCACCTACAGCGTCGATTCCGGCGACGAAAAGCTCGACCGTATGGTCAACATCTGGCACCAGTACCAGTGCATGGTCACGTTCAATATGTCCCGTTCCGCCTCCTACTACGAGTCGGGCATGGGACGCGGCATGGGCTTCCGCGATTCCAACCAGGACCTGCTTGGCTTCGTGCATCTCATCCCGGAACGCGCACGCGAGCGCATCATCGACATCGCCTCCACCCAAATGGAGGACGGTTCCGCATGGCATTCCGCTCATCGGCCGCGCCGACTGGAATGATTGTCTGAACCTCAACTGTTTCTCCGATACTCCGGGCGAAAGCTTCCAGACCGTGGAGAACAACGACACCGGCGTCGCCGAATCCGTGTTCATCGGCGGCATGTCCGTGCCGTACGGCAGCCAATATGCCGACATCCTCGAGCATTATGGACGTCTGGCCGGCATGTCCGACGCCGAAATCGCGTCCGAGGCGGCCAACGTGCGCGCCGAAATCGGCCAGGTTTCCAAGGCCGTCAAAACCGCCGGCTGGGACGGCGAATGGTTCGTGCGCGCCTACGACGCCTACTCGCGCAAGGTCGGCACGCATGAGGACACCGAAGGCCAGATCTACATCGAACCGCAGGGCATGTGCGTGATGGCCGGCATCGGCCTGGACGACGGCAAGGCGCAGCAGGCGCTGAAGTCCGTCAAGGAACGCCTGACCCGCGATTGGGGCACCGCCATCCTCGCACCCGCCTACTCCACCTACCGCATAGAATTGGGCGAAATCTCCTCCTATCCGCGCGGATACAAGGAAAACGGCGGCATCTTCTGCCACAACAACCCGTGGATCTCCATCGCCAACGCCATCGCCGGCAATGACGACGAGGCATTCGCCGTCTACCAGCGCAACTGCCCGGCGTATGTCGAGGACAAGTCCGACGTGCGCAAGGTGGAACCGTACGTCTTGTTTTAAGCCGTTTCGCCGCGCATCCGCGGAAGAAGGTTCCGCGATCGCCATATACCCGCCGTGCGATCGCGGAAAACCATACGGCGAGCCCAACCAGTACAGTTACAGCGGTAGGAAAAGAATGGGCCGTGCCACACGGCCATGACCACGGAGCCACAGGAGAGACGGCATGAGCGTTGCAGCATGGAATCGTTTTCTGCAGGAGCAGGACAATTGGCCCGCGGCGTCGCAGGTCAACGATTCAGCCTCCTATGGCACGCAGGCGCGCAATGCGCTGGCCGGCAGGACCTTTGAGAAGAAGAAGCGCATGAGCCAGGAGGAACGGCATCTGCAGATTCTTCAGGCGGCGGTGAAAACCCTTGCCACCAAAGGCTTCTGGGGTATGAGCCTGCAGGACATAGCCGACGAGATCGGCATCACCGAGGCGGCGCTCTACCATTACATTTCGTCGAAGGATGACCTGCTCAACATGGTGTTGTCGGAATGCTACGACACCCCCGACGCCGACGAGTACAATGCGGTGACCGCCGCCGTGACCGACAACGACGGTCATCGCGCGTATTTCTACCCCCGTTACTGTCTGAACATCGCACTGTACAATCTGCAGCGTCCGGAATTGGTGCAGTTGTATTCGGTGCTCAACGGCGAAGCGCTCAGTCCGACGCATCCGGCGCATAATTTCTTCATCGGCCTCCATATGCGCAATTGGGAGATGATCTGTTCGATGAACTGGATCCTGCCGACCGGCGTGGACGAGGAACGTTTCTACGACCTGTATACGCTGGCGATGAGCGCGATGGACGGTCTGCAATACCGTTGGCTGGGCGACGATTCGATGAATCTGCTTGAGGAATGGATGTCGATTTCCGACATCATCTTCCCGCCAAGCGAATGGGCCGGCTTCACCGATCCAAGCGAATACGACCCCGCCCCAGACCGCTGCCTGCTGCCGTTCACCTTATCGGCACGTCAGTAAGGCCGCCGACTTCCGTTTCGAAGGCGTAGTATGCGCCGATAAGGCCCGCGTTGTTCGTGTGGCGGCAACGTTTGACGGATGTGCGGAAATCGCCCCACTGCGGAATCCTGTCGAGCGCCGCGTTCACCATCGGCAAGAGCTGCTGTTCACGGCAGATACCGCCGCCGAGCAGTATGCATTCCGGATCGGTGGCTGCGGCGGTGTTGAAAATGGCGATCGCCAGGTAATCAATCCATTTGTCAACGATCTTGCGCACGCGCGGCTCGTCAAGCCTGCGGAACAGGGTGGCGGGCACGATGGAACCGGTCGGCACGTCGAATTCCTTGGCGTAGTCCTCGGCCAGCACGATGGTGGACAAATAGTTCTGCATGGTGTTGAACCCGCCAGTTTCATAGTTCGGAATCATCATGCCGAGCTCGCCCGCACGCCAATCCTTGCCACGGCGAATCCTGCCATCCAAAAACAGCGCGCCGCCGATGCCGGTGTCGATGGTGATCAGCGCGAAATCGTCGAGTTTGACGGCGTTGCCGGAGAGTTTTTCCGCCATGGCCGCACAGTTCGCGTCGTTCTCCATCCAGGTCGGCACCGGCTTGTCAAGATATTCCTGCAGTTCCTTGCCGATCTCATGCTTGTACAGCATGCCCAACGCGCCGGCGGTGACGGCAACCTGTTTGCTGACGTCGATGAATCCCGGCACGCTCATGGCGATGCCGTCAAGCGGCGCGCGTTGGCCGTTGACGATGTGCGCGAGCGCCTGGTAGAAAGATTCCACGCTGTCGACCGGCGTGGCGATGGTGCCGGGGATGCCCATCCGGCCATCCTCGAACACCACGTAACGCGTGAAGAATGTGCCGATCTCGAACGCAAGAATGCGCCTCTTCGCAGTCATATCGCTATCTAACCTGTCTTCAATAGAGTTCAAAACCTGTGACCAGTATAGCGTCCGACGACTTGCGCGGGCGTATTCGGTCGCGTCTGACGCCTTCGCGGTGGATGATGCTGGCCACGATCTCGCCCTTGGCATCAACCGCGTCGCCATGCACTTCGATGGTCTCGTCCGGCGCGAGCGCGTCGATTTCCTCCACCCATACGCCCATCAGGTCGCGCAATTTGCCGGGATAGCCGCCCGGCACCACGAGGTCGTGTTCGTCGTGGATGCCGGCCATGTAGCCGGTCACGAAGTTGCCGCCGTCGGATACGTAGGATTCCAAGGTCTCCGCCACGCCCGGCAGCACGGTGATGAGGGCGGGCGCGACCACCAGATCGTATTGTTTGAGCTTGTCGAGAGGCGTGGTGCTTTCGATGATGTCGACAGGCACGTTGCGTCGCCAGAACGCGCGATAGAAGCGGTGCACTTCGTTCGGATAGGAGAATCCGGCGGTTGGTCCGACGCAGCCTTCGAGAGACCAGTAGCTTTGCCAGTCGAACATGATGGCGACTTTCGCGCGGATTTGCGATCCCATGATCCGCTTGCCGATGCGGTCCAGTTCCCCGCCGAGCGCCGCGGTCTCCTTGAAGACACGCGACTGTTCGGTGCCATCGTGCGCGATGACCGCGCCATGGAATCGTTCGCAGCCGCCGATCGACTGCTTCATCTGGAAGAACTGCACGGTGTCCGCGCCATGCGCCACGGCCTGCCAGCTCAGCTTGCGCACTTCGCCGGGACGCTTGACTTTGCAGAACGGGAACCAGTTCTGCTGGTTCGGGGTCTGTTCCATCAGCATGAACGGCTTGTTGCCGCCGATGCCGCGCATCAGGTCGTGGCACATGGCGGTGAAGCTCGGCGGAGTGTCCATGCCCGGATAGTTGCCCCAGCTGACCACGTCCATTTCCTTGGCCCATTCGAAATAGTCGAGGTCTTTGAACGTGCCCATGAGGTTGGTGGTGATCGGCGTGGCCACGTCGTAAGCACGGATCACGTCGCGCTCGTTCGTATAGCAGGCCAGCTGCGCCTGGTTTTGGAAACGACGGTAGTCCATCTGCAGGCCGGAGACCACGCATTTGGCGTCGCTGATGCCGTCGCCGTAGCTGACGGGCGGCACCACGTCGCCCCAATCGTAGATGGTGTGGCTCCAGAAATTGGCGCACCACGCCTTGTTGAGCGCTTCGACGGTTCCGTACTTGTTTTTCAGCCACGTACGGAACGCTTCGGCGCAGTGGTCGCAATAGCATAGGCCGCCACCGCCACCGTATTCGTTGCACACATGCCAGGCGACCAGTCCGGGTGTGCCGGCGTAGCGTTCGGCGACATGCGCTGCGAGCGCACGGGACGCCTTACGGAAGTATGGCGATGTCGGGCAGAAGTTGTGCCGCCCTCCGAATACGTGACGGGTGCCGTTCTGCTCGGTGCGGATCGTTTCGGGATGCAGACGCACCATCCATCCGGGCAGCGCCGCGGTGCCGGTCGCCATCACGATGTTGAAATCATGCTTGACCAGCAATGCGACGATCTTGTCGAGCATGCTGAAATCGTAACGGTCTTCGGCCGGCTGCAACAGCGCCCATGAAAACACGTTGATGGTGACTTCGTTGATATGGGCGTCTTCAAGCATGTCAAGGTCATGCTCCCAGGTGTCTTCCGGCCACTGCTCCGGATTCCAATCGCCGCCGAACAGGAAATGGTCGAACATCGGTTTCATCGCAAACATTCTTCTTGTGCGTCAAAAAACGCCGGGCTCCACCGCGAAATGCGTGGAAGCCCAGCGTCAGTAGTCATATCACGCATGCAGCGGATCGGTGCCGGGACGTGCCAGGACCGGCAGGGTGTGGTAATCGTACTGCTCGGTGTACCACTTGCCAGGCTCGTACGCGGTGCCGGTGATGATGTTGGTCCAAGCCTGTCCGGTGCCGTCGTCCGGCATATAGAAGCGGGCCACGCCATCCTCGCGGAAGACCGGGGCGACCAGCAGGTCGTCGCCCAGCATGTACTGGGTGTCGATGTCCTCGCAGGTAGGATCGTCCGGGAATTCAAGCACCATGGCACGCATCATCGGAACGCCGGTCTCGTGGGTTTCCACGGCCATCTTTTTCAGATACGGCTTGAGCTGCAGCTTGAGCTCGGTGAATTCGCGGGCCACGTCCACGGCCTCGTCACCGTACAGCCACGGCACCTTGTAGGCGGTGGAGCCGTGGTAGCGGGAGTGGGAGCTCAGCAGGCCGAACTGCGTCCAACGCTTGTACAGGTCCGGGCTCGCCTGGTCTTCGAAGCCGGCGATGTCGTGGCTCCAATAGCCGAAGCCGGACATGCCGAAGCTCAGGCCGGCGCGCAGGGATTCCGCCATGGACGGATAGTTGGAGGAGCAGTCGCCGCCCCAGTGGACCGGGAACCGCTGGCCGCCGACGGTGGCGGAACGGGCGAACAGGATGGCCTGATCGGCGCCCTTGGTTTCGACGAGCACGTCATACACGGCCTTGTTGTACAGGTAGGTGTAGTAGTTGTGCATCAGCTCCGGATCGGAACCGTCATAGTACTTCACGCCTTCGGTGGGGATACGCTCGCCGAAGTCGGTCTTGAAGCAGTCACGCCCATGGCGACGAGCTTCTTCAGGTAGCCCTGGTACCACTTGGTGGCCTCCGGGTTGGTGAAGTCGACGATGGCCATGCCGGCCTGCCACTTGTCCCACTGCCAGACGGAACCGTCCTCGTTCTTGATGAAGTAGCCGTTCTTGGCGCCTTCCTCGAACAGCGGGGACTTCTGGCCGATATAGGAGTTGATCCACACGCAGACCTTCAGGCCACGGTCGTGCAGCTGCTTGAGCAGGCCTTCCGGATCGGGGAACTTGGACTTGTCCCAATCGAAGTTGCACCATTCGAGTTCCTTCATCCAACGGCAGTCGAAGTGGAACACGGACAGAGGAATGTTGCGCTTCGCCAACACCACCGGCAGGCTCTTCTCGCTATCGGCGATGTTCCCCTGGCGAGCCTTCCCCTGCTCGCTCGTCCTCGTCGTCATCGACGTACTCGCGGCCGGCCTGTCATATTTCGTACCGTTCATACGCGTTCTCACCATCCTCTTCGGCATCGCCTGGGTGGCGTATGCGAAATCCCTCATTCTGCTGTGGGGCTTCAAACGGTATGGCGGAACGGGCAAAGTGGAGAATCCGCAATATGTCAATGCGCACGAGTGACGTTGCGGCGGCGCTCAGGAATCATGCTTTGTCGGTGATGAACGTCAGCGGATTGTCGATGAATTTGCGCAAGCCGACTTCCGCGGCACCGTACAACGCCGGATGGTCGGCCACCAACGGGATGGACACGCTCACCTGCATGTCCGACGCCCCCAAGACCTGCGATTCCAAACGGTTTTCGAGCGTTTCGTAGAAGAACGGCCCGAAATCGGTCCACCAACCGCCCAGCAGCACGGTATCGACATCGGCCAGATTCAGTGCGGAGCCGATGGCCGAGGCCAGCGCGTCGATGGCCCGTCCGACGGCCTCCACGGTCCGCACATCATGGGAATGCCATGCGTCCAACAGACGCTCCAGTGCCTCACCGCTCGAAGCCGCATTCTTTTCGGCCACCCCGGAAGCCTCGACCAGCGCGCGACGGCCAGCATACGTTTCCAAACATCCGCGTCGTCCGCATCCGCACAGCGGACCGTCCAAAGACACCGACACGTGACCGATCTCACCGGCGAAACCGTGGCTTCCCGACACGATCTCACCGTCACGGACGATCGCGCCGCCGATGCCGATATCGCACGACAGATACAGGAAGGAGTCGGCGCAATCCACGCCATCGAACACGTCCGCACGCGCACAGGCATATCCCGGAATCTGCGCGATGGCGGCCAGCTTCGCCTCATTGCACGGGGTAACGTCATACCCTCGCATAACGTCGAACGTGGTCAGATCGACATTCTCCCAACCGAGATTGCGGGCCATGAGCAGCCTCTTGTCGGAGGTGACCAAGCCCGGCAGCGCACACGAGACGCCCGCGATGATGCATCGTTTCGATTCCAGATCCTCAGCCATCGCCTTGGCCATGGCGTCAAGCTTGCCGAATACGACGTCCGGCTCGACGCCGCTCATGTCGGCATCCACCCATTCGTGCCTGAGTATGTCGTGGTTGATGTCCAAAGCCATGCATCCATAGCCGTCGGTGTTGACCTGCATGCCGATGCCGCACACCTTGCCGCCTCCCAGCATCAACGGCGTGGACGGGCGCCCATAGCTGGCCGAGTTCTGCGGCTCACCCTCCTTGACGACGCCCGCATCGATCAGCAGCGACACCAGCAACGACATCGTCGCCTTGGTCAGCCCGGTCTCCTTGGCAAGATCCGCTCGGCTCATCGGCCCGGAGGCACGCAGTAGCGTGTCGATCACCACCGAAAGATTGTGATTGCGCAGATCGTCCTGATTGATCCTGCGAAGAGATGCCATAGCCGTTCCCGTCCCTGCCCTGTTTGCCGTGTTGCCGCATCAGCATGAATTCCCCGAACCGATGTTCCGGAGCCTTTTCCGATGCTACACTACTATAGTATAGTTTATTCATCTAACTATTAACCGTGCGCCACCGGCGAACGGCACATGCAAGGAGGCAACACAAACTATGGCAAGGACTCTGGTTGCAGGCGTCGACACATCGACGCAGTCCTGCAAGGTACGCGTGACGGACGCCGAAACCGGCGAGCTTGTACGATTCGGGCAGGCCAAACACCCGAACGGCACATCCGTCGACCCCTCATACTGGTGGAGCGCATTCCAAGAGGCCGCCGAGCAGGCCGGCGGCCTGGACGACGTATCCGCGCTGGCCGTCGGCGGCCAGCAGCACGGCATGGTGATCCTCGACAACCAAGGCAATGTGATCCGCGATGCGATGCTGTGGAACGACACCAGTTCGGCGCCCCAGGCTGCGGCTCTGATCGAAAAGCTCGGCACAGCGCCCGCACAAGACGGCGAGCCGGAAGACCCAATCGCCCGAGGCAAGCAGCGTTGGGTCAAGGCCGTAGGCTCCTCCCCCGTCGCCTCCTACACGCTGACCAAGGTGGCATGGGTGGCCGAGAACGAGCCCGAAAACGCCAAGAAAATCGCCGCCATCTGCCTACCTCACGACTGGCTGAGCTGGCGCATCGCCGGTTACGGCCCGGTCGCCGAAGGCGAGGACGCCCATCTTGAAGCCCTGTTCACCGACCGCTCCGACGCCTCCGGCACCATCTACTACGATGCCGCGTCGAACGAATACCGCCGCGACCTGATCGCCATGGTGCTCGAGGCCGCGGAAGGCGCCGAAGCCGCGCAATCGCACGCCGAGGCCATCGTGCTGCCCACCGTGCTGGGGCCGCGCGACGCCGCCCCCGTCAAGGCCGATCCGGCCATCGCCGGCAAGAACGTCGAAGGCGGCTGCCTGCTCGCCCCCGGCGGCGGCGACAACGCCATGGCATCGCTGGGACTGGGCATGGCCGTCGGCGACGTGTCCATTTCCCTGGGCACCTCCGGCGTGGCCGCAGCCATCTCCGAGAACCCAACCTACGACCTGACCGGCGCCGTATCCGGCTTCGCCGACTGCACCGGGCACTACCTGCCGCTGGCCTGCACCATCAACGGTTCGCGCATCCTCGACGCCGGCCGCGCCGCCCTCGGCGTGGATTACGACGAACTGGCCAAGCTGGCCTTCGCCTCGAAGCCGGGAGCCGGCGGCATCACCCTGGTGCCGTATTTCGACGGCGAACGCACGCCGAACCGCCCGAATGCCACCGCCACCTTCTCCGGCATGACTCTGGCCAACACCACACGCGAGAACCTGGCCCGCGCCTTCGTCGAAGGACTGCTGTGCTCCCAGCGCGACTGCCTGGAGCTCATCCGATCCCTGGGCGCAAGCATCACGCGCATTCTGCTCATCGGCGGCGGCGCGAAGTCCGAAGCTATCCGCACGCTGGCACCAAGCATTCTGGGCATGGACGTGACCCGACCCGCCACCGACGAATACGTGGCCATCGGCGCGGCCCGCCAGGCCGCCTGGGTGCTGTCCGGCGAAACCGAGCCTCCGGCATGGCAACTCACCATCGACGGCGTGGAGACCGGCGAACCGACCGAAGCCGTATACGAAGCCTACGCCAAGGCCCGCGGCTGATCCATCACCGCAGGAATTCAGGCATAGGGCCGGGAAGCTTCCCAACAATGGGGCTTCCCGGCCCTATGCTGATTCATGAACCATACTCATAGAAACGACAATATGAACGACAGCTTCCGTATAAGGCTTTACGCGCTCACCTGCATCGCATGGCTGGAGAAATCGATTTGCCGTCAACACACCCTATGAAACGTTTGCAAAACTACAGCAAACCTTCCACATCGGCGAAGGCAGGGTCATGTTCGGGAATCTCACGAATCACATGCGCTGGATTGCCCACGGCTATGACGTTCTCCGGAATGTCACGTGTCACCACGGACCCGGCGCCGATGATGGAATTCGACCCGATGGTCACCCCCGGCGTGACCGTCACATTGGCGCCGAACCACACGTTATCACCGATGGTCACGGCACTGGCATGCTCCCAGCCCGCCAGGCGGGTGGCGGCGTCCTTGGCATGGTTGGGTGTGGCGATGGTGCAGCGCGGACCGATCAGGCAATCCTCACCGAGCGTCACATATCCGCCGCCGCACACCATGAAATCCTTGTTGAGGAACGTGCCGCGGCCAATGGTCAATCCGATGCCGTAGTCGACGTTGAACGGCGGCGTGAACTGCACGCCCTCCCCCGCGTCCGGAACAAGCTCATGGAACAGCCGATACGCCTCGTCCGGGTCATCGAAGAAGATGCGGTTGATCTTCGCGCAGGCGCGCATGGCCTCGCCCGTGAATTTCGGCAGCGACTTCGATTTGCGGTACTGCGTCGGCTTGCCGGCGAACAGTTTGGTCAGATCCTCGTCGGACGCGATCAGCGCCTCCGTCTCCTGCGTCATATCCGTCTCCTTCATCACATTCCACCGCACTATAGTGAACGCTCACACCATACTATATTCACTTACTTGACCATGACGCATGAAACGTTACCCGGCGTATCGTGGCATCCACCGAACAGCATATATCGTTGACCATCAGGTCCGCATGCCGTCCACTCAGGCAATCCGGAACCGTTCGGATCACCTGTCGCCGCGAAATTCACCCAATACCGGTTCATCGCATGGGACAAATCGTAATGCCAGCCTCGAAACGGCCGCCAGCTCGCAGGGAGCGTCCCGAACGAAAACCATAAATCGGACGAATGAAACGCACCGGCATCATCCCCCGGCATATCCACATCGAATCGATACCTGTATGGTTCCGAGCCGCCGCCTGACACCCATGCATCGATCATATCCAGATTGCCGCACTCACCCTCCGGATACGGAGTGCCATCAGGGCCCGGAACCATGAACTCGCCGGTCGTGTTCCCCACCAACAAATCACACGGAACGCGATGTCCCGCAATAAGCGCATCACGGTATTGCTCGACAAGGAATGTCCCATCGACGCAGGGAATCCAATTAGTCATCGGAGCCCATACGACATCATCACCCTGCCCAGACCAATCGCAAGCAGGAAAAGTCACCGCCGCTTCCAGCAGATCGGTCGCAGGAACAGAACGCGCCTCGGCAATCGATTCAACTTCCAGATACTTCAAAAAACGCGCTCCATTTCGCTGCGCATCCTCAAGAGACCACAGATGGCGATTGAACAGACCAGTTCCACCTCCAGACTGCATGATGACGCGTTGGAACAGACCATCGTTCATCGGCGAGACACTTTGCGCCAACGCGCTTGCGGCCCCTGCGGACTGGCCGAACACGGTAATGTTCGCAGGATCGCCACCAAACAAGGCAATATTGTCCTTTACCCACTGAATGCCCATCCGCTGGTCGAGAAATCCGAAATTCGCACAAGGCCGTCCATCAACCGCTTCCTTTTCCAACATGGCATGCGCGAAAAAACCAAACACATTCAACCGATAAGCAATGGAGACCACCACCACGCCCTGACGGGCCAGCTGCTCTCCATTGAACTCCTTCTCACAGGTAGATCCAGTCTGAAACGCTCCACCGTAAAGCCATACCATCACAGGCAGCCCATGACCATCGCAACGGGAATCCGTACGAATCTCGGAACCACTGCCGCATCCACGCAAGGCCGGCGTCCAGATATTCAGATACAGACAATCCTCAGCCATCGGAGTGTCAGCGTCAATCTGCCATTCCCTGCCGTAGAACTCATCCGAGCCGGGCAGCGGCTGCATCGGCATCGGCGCGAAATCACCGGCTTCGAGCACGCCATCCCACGCTTCAGCAGGTTGTGGCTCACGCCAGCGTAACTCATCAACAGGCGGCTTGGCATATGGAATGCCCCGAAACACGGTGATCACAGGATCCGCATCGGAGAATCCGTCGACACGTCCTTGACGAATCATGACTTGTCTGCGCATGACTGCTCCTAATCAACCATGGGCAACGGCAGATGAAACGGCGGAAGCAGAACACCGTCCCCGTCGCAGATGAGACCGGATTCCGGGCTGTTGCTCCACGCATACCGCACCTCGTCCGGCATGCGCGACGGTATGCGCGCCACAATATCGCAACCATCCAGCCATGCCTCAGCCCGCACCGAAGTGGCGCAGTCGTGCCACAGGAAATCAATTTCTCGCGGAACGTCACCATCCAACGTCATCAGATGGCGATTCTGCGATTGCATCTGTTCGCCCATGGAATTCCGCCACACGCAGCGCATCCTCAACAATCCATCGTCCGCCTCTGCGGTTTCAACAACCGGCTGAGGCTGAGCCTGCTGGCCATACACAAAATCCATCGCGACATTGAATGCACGATCCGCGATGGTTTTCTTATCATGAGGATGCAAATCATTGCTTTCACCGGCATCAAGCGTCACCACCGCAGCCACGTGTTCAAGTTCGTCCGCCACTTTCCATTCCTGTTCTCGAATAAGCGGCCAACCACCATCCTCGATGGCGTCGATGCCGAATTTCGGAAGCTGGACGATCAGGAACGGCATATCCGGCTGATGCCACTTGCCACGCCACAATTCAATCATGGCTTTCAGCTCATCGCCATAACGCATGGCGTAGTCGCCGGTATTCGATTCGCCCTGATACCACAGCACGGCTCGCACCGCGTATGGGAAGCACGGCGCGAGCATGGCATTGTACAAGCCGGTCGGCTTCCATCTGACGAAATCCTCGAATGGACAATCGCGGTCGGCTTCGGCGGTCACGGCATACTGCCAGATGCCGGATAGATCGAAGACATCGTCTCCGACGGTCAATGTCATCCGTTTGCCGGGCGTCACACGTCCGCCAGGTCGTTCAACGACCAGACGCACGCGGATTTCGTTCGCGCCGGCGCGCAGCACGCCCGCTGCGACCGGATAGTCCCGTGGTTCATACACATTGCTTCGACCTCCGACCAACACACCGTTGACCCACGTATGATCGGCGTCATTCATGGTGCCCAGACGCAAGAGAGCAGGCCTGCACGCATCCGATGAAGGTAGGAACACGGTTTTCTTTACAATGATCTCGCCACGGAAACCAGCGAGTCCACGATCCCCGTACCACCCAGGCAAACGGATGTCATGCCAAGCCGCATCCCGTGGTTCGACATTCTTGGATTCCGGACAGCGCCACGGAATCAATGGCAGCCACTCATGGTGCGCATCGGCCACGGCCTCGTACCCGAGCGCTTGGTACCACCGGTCTCGTTCAGCAACGGAATCGAGGCTTCTTTTCGACGCCACACCATCGCCAAGGTACGGTTCAAGACTGGCGAGCGCTTCAGGGAACGCTCGTAATGTGTCAATGTCCATCCAGGATTCGATCGGAGAGCCGCCCAATGAAATGTTCAACAGACCAACGGGCACACCGAGCCACTGGCGGATCCTGCGACCGAAAAAATATGCGAGCGCTGAGAAATCATCAAGCGTATCCGCATCGCAGCCCTGCCAGAACGCACGGTCGTGATCGTCGCGAGGACCTTTGAAATCGTAATCGGGAATCACTTTGTACTGCCGCAGCAATGGATCGGGATCACGGTCCCACTCCTGTGGATAGTCGGCGCGCACCCAAGCCATAGGCAGTTCCATATTCGACTGCCCGGAGCACAGGAACACCTCTCCCGCATAGCACTGCCGTGAGATACGCTCCGCTCCGTCCTCGTAGCATATGGTCAGCTCGTACGGCCCTCCAGCTTCAATCGGACCATACGGCGCGTTCCAAGTTCCGTCGTCGTTCACCTGCACCATATGCCGCTCGTCAGCAAGCCGTGTCAATACGATGCGTCCGGGATCGCCGGTGCCCCAAATATGCATGTCCACACCGGCTTGCAGCACGCAGCCGTCGTCAAGTAGTTTCGGCAATCGCAAAGTCATCTCAGCGTTCTCCCCATTGAGTCTGCGTTCATTTCACCAAATAACCGACGGGCGGCAGGAATGCGGCGAATCGCCGCCCGTCGGCATCGACTACCGGTTGTCGGGAAGCTCCCGATAATCGAAATAGTCGAATTCGGCTTTCGCGTCATAGCCAGACAGATCAACACAGGCGAGACCCACGAACGCGCCGGTGAAGAAGCCGCCATAGCGCTGGTTCACATAGTCATCGGACAGAATCTTCGCATCGAGCTTCACCGGAATCTCGGTGAAGCGCTCACCGTCGAAGGAATATTCGTAGGAATAGTATTCCGTGCGGACCTTGGTGCGCAGCCATACCGCTTCGGCGTCTTCGGGCACCACGATGGCGTCATCCTTGAGGAACGACGTGTATTGGTTGAAATCGTTCTGAGCCACTTCGATGACTCTTGCCCGGCGTTTCTCATCCCAAGTGACGAACGCCCAAGACCAACACAGGTCGTCGTAATAGTTGGTCAGACCAGCCATCTGCATATAGTTCTTCGGGTCAAAACGCACTTTGGTCTCAGCGTCGAAATCGAATGTCTGCCAGCGGCGAGCCACAAGGGACAGGTCAAACAGGTTGCACAACGAACCCTGGCCGCGCAATACCAGTTTGCCGTCGCCCACCATGCCCATGGCGTCAGTGAATGGGACGCGCAGGGTGTTCCAATTCGGTCCGAGTTCGTCGGATTCGAACTCGTCGCGCTCGTCGCGCGTCGCTGGGGCAACGGTCTCGATGGCGTCTTTCGGAGCGTCGACGTAACGCTGGCCGCCATGGCCTCCGACCACGCGTGGCCAGCCGTCCGCATCCCATTCGACTTTCTGGATGGAGGTCTCGCGTCCGAGCGTGCACCATCCGCGGGTGCCATGAGCCGGTTCGGTATCATGGCGCCACGGACGGCCGCACAGGGAGGCGTAATACCATTCACCGGACGGGGTGTCCACCAACGCGCCATGGCCCTGCTTCTGCAGATAAGTGTCGGGAGTGTCGAAGTTGCCAATGAACGGACCATTCGGCATGACCTCGAAGGAACGCTCGTCAAGGGTGCGGGAGCGCGCCACGGACTCCTGATGCTCGTACATCGTGCCGCCTTCCGCGGCGAACAGATAGTACCAACCATCCTTTTTGTATAGATGCGGGCCTTCGGTGACCTTCACCGCAGTGCCATCCCAGATGGTGCGGGCCGTTTCGGGCTTGAGCTGCATGGTATCGACATCGAATTCCGTCAAGGTGATGCCGTTGAACTGGTGGTGGTATTCACGGAAATCCCATGTTTGCTGCACCAAGTATTTGCGGCCGTCATCATCGTGGAACAGGCTGGCGTCGAAGCCGACCCCGTTGATGCGGGTCGGCTCGCTCCATGGCCCGTGGATATCTTCAGCGGTGACCAAATAGTTGGTGCAATCCTTGAATGCGCCATTGACCACTTTGACATCGGTGTAGACCAACCAGAACCTGCCATCCGCATAGCTTAGATCGGGAGCCCAGATGCCGCCCGAGGATGGATTGCCTTTCATGTCGAGCTGGCTGGTTCGTTCCAGCGGACTCGGCAGGATGGACCAATGCACCAAGTCTTTGGACTCATGCAAGCGTACGCCCGGGAACCATTCGAACGTTGAATTAGCGATGTAATAGGTGTCGCCGACACGGATCATCGAGGGATCGGCGTGGAAACCGGTCAACACCGGGTTGGAAATCTTCATGATGCGCCTCTTATTGGATATGAAGCCCGGAAGATGGAAAGGGGGTCATCCTCCGGGCATGAATTCTCAGGTCCAGTCAGCCCTTGACCGCACCGGTCAGACCGCCGACAATCTTCTTCTGGAAGATGGTGAAGCAGATCAAGGCCGGAATCATGGCCAGAGAGGTAAACGCCAGCACCTGGGCGGTGTCGACGGAGTGCTCGGAGCTGAACATCTGCACGCCAAGCGGCAACGTGTACTTGCTGTCGTCACTAAGCACGAACAGCGGTAGCATGTAAGCGTTCCAGCTTCCCACGAAAGTAAGGATTCCCGTGGTGGCCACACCCGGCATGGACAGTGGAATGACCATGCGCCAGAAGAAGCCAAGTCTGGAGCATCCATCAAGAAGACAAGCTTCCTCAAGCTCGTTCGGAATCGACTGCAGGAACGGCACCAAGATGATGATGGTCTGCGGAAGTCCGAAAGCGATCTGCGGAAGGATCAGACCCAATAGGGAGTTGGACAGCCCCAGATTGCGAATCAGCAGATACAACGGCGTGATGCCGACTGTCATTGGGAACATAAGGCCAGCGGAGAACAACGCATACATCAGTGGTGCATAGCGGAACCTGTAGCGGGCGATGACGAAACTCACCATGATGCCAAGCACCACAACGCCTACCATGGTGGCGACGCTCACGATGGTGGAATTCTTCAGCTCCGTCCAGAAGATATCGCTTTCGATGACCGTCTTGTAGTTGTCGGAAACCCATGGGTTCGGCATTCCGGACGGATGATTGGTGATCTGAGAGTTGGTACGGAAACCACCGAAGATGATATACAACACCGGAGTGATGCAGATGGCCACAAGCACCAAGGAGAAGAAGTAGACGATCGGATTGCCCCATGGCGTCTTGGAGGACTTGCGGTAACCATTCCTCTTGCTGTACTTGCTTTTGTTGGAACGTCCTGCGATTGTTGCGGCAGTCATCACTTCACCTCACTTGCCAGGGCAGCGGCCTCACGACGCTGCGCTTCCTTTGCGCGCTTCCTGGCACGCTTCTTGGCTTCTTTCTGTTCGGTAACGGCACCGTCCAGGTCACGGTTCAGCACGAACTTCTGATAGACGAGCGCGATGACCAAAGAGATCACGAAGATAATCAGAGCGACGGCGGAACCATAGCCGTAGTTGCCGGCTCCACGACCTTCACGCACCATGTAGGTGGCCATGGTGGACACACCAGCGGTGGTCGATACATACTTGCCCCACACGATGTAGACCAGATCGAAGAGCTGCAGAGACCCGATTATGGAAAGGAACACCCAGATTCGCAATGTCGGAGCAAGCAACGGCAATGTGATGCTTTTCTGCATCTGCCAGAAACCCGCCCCATCCACTTTGGCCGCCTCGTACAGCTCATCGGGGATGGACTGCATGCCGGCGAGCATCAGAATCACGGCAAAACCGATGTATTTCCAGCTGATCAGCAACAGTAGCGTCCAGATGGCGATCTTCGGATCGGCTAGCCAATCTGGACCGTTGATACCAAAGTTGGACAGGATTTCGTTGATGGCGCCTTTCTTCTGCAGCAACAGGCTCCATCCGGTACCGACGATGACTTCGGAAACGACGTATGGCACGAAGATAAGGGTGCGAATGAGTCCACGGCCCTTGAACTTCTGGTTCAGCAGCAGCGCAAACAGAATGGCGAGCGGAGCCTGGATGACCAATGAGCCGATCACGACTTCGAACGTATGCAGAATCGCGGACTGGAACTCGGGATCCTTAAGCGCCGTGATGTAGTTTTGGAACCCAACAAACTTGCCCGTTTGGGAAGGCAAGCCGTATCCCTTCCACTGGTAGAAGCCGTAATACGCGCCCAAGATGATCGGCAGAATTACGAAACACAGGAATAAGAGGATAGCAGGTGCTGAAAGCACAAAAATCTCGATATTACGACGCATTTTGCCATCGGACGGTTTCTGGGACCGCTTGGCGCGCAGTGTCACCGCGCCCTCATTTGCACTCGACATGGTCATCTCCACTACCAAATACGTTATTGCGGATGGGAAGGAGGGCGGATGGATGGCATCCACCCTCCTTTGATATCAATCAGCCATGCTCACGATCAGCCCTTGGCTGCGGCGTCCTTCATCGCCTTGACGATGTCAGCTGAAGTACCCTGCCCGGAAAGCAGGTTCACTACACCGGAATTCAGAGCGTTGCCGATATTTCCACCAAGTGCGGTATCCATCCACAGCTGCATATCGTCGGATTTGCCCATGGCTTCGATGATGTCCTTGAGGTTCTCATCGGTGACCACATCGTACGCCTCAGCAGAAGCAGGAATGGTGCTGAACGCCGTGGCATACTGTTCCTGGTTGTCTTTTTCGGCCATGAAGTTGACGAAATCGGTAGCGGCCTGAGGCGCTTTCGGATTGACGGAGAAGCCGGTCACGGCGCCCATCAAAGCGCCTTCCTTGCCTTTGCCGCCGTTAACGGTCGGGAAGGCGAAGAAGCCAAGGTCGGCCATCGGCTTCTTGTCCGGGGTCAGATCCCTGACCACGCCTGGCTCCCAAGTGCCCATGAGCTCCATCGCGGCCTTATGGTTGGCCAGCAGGCCAGCTGAAGAACTTGCGCCCTGCTGGGCAGTGGTCGTAAGGAATCCTTCATTGAAGGCGTTCACGTCCAGCAGATCCTTCAGGTCATCACCGGCCTTGGTCCAGCAGGAATCGGAGAAGTCCTTGTCATTGACGCCCTTGGCATAGGCCTTCGGAGAGCACTCGCGCAGAGACAGCCAGTAATACCAATGACCGGCCGGCCAAGCGTCCTTGCCGCCGAGGGCGATCGGCTCGATGCCAGCGCTGCGAAGCTTCTGTACATCGGTCTTCAGCTCGCTGAAGGTGGTAGGCGCGGCATCGATGCCGGCCTGCTTGAACAGATCCTTGGAATACCAGATGCCGCCAGGCTGCACAGTGACTGGAACGCCATAGACCTTGCCGTCATAGGACATGGACTTCAGCGCAGAAGACATCTGCTTCTTGACGGTGTCGCTGATCTTATCAGTGAGGTCCATGGCCTGTCCGGCGTCAATCATGTCCTTGGTCTTGGCTCCACCTAGAGCCATATACACATCCGGACCGGAGGCGGGATCCTGCATAGCGGTGGTCAGCTTGCCTTCGAAGTCCTCGTTCTGGATGGCTTGGATCTGGACCTTGACACCGGTCTTCTTCTCGAACGCCTTGGCCAGATCCTCCCAATACTGCTTGCCCTCACCGGCAGTGGCGTTATGCCAGAACGTGATGGTCTTGTCGTCTTTGGCGCTGGTGCTGGAACCGCAGGCGCCCATACCTAGCATGGTCGCCACTGCAAGAGCCGCGGCCGCAATGGTCTTGAACTTCATTGTCTTCTCCTTTATTAACCAAATCATCATCGGCGAAATGATGGCAACGACGGAAGGACTCCTTCGAGTGGATCGTATCGGGGAAACGCGGCTGTAGCGGATACTGCCTTGTGTTCCATGTCCGATGAAGGAATCAACCGTTGATTCCTTTTCGAAAGTTTCCATTTCGTTTTCGTTGTAACCATAGGTTATCTAAACAATTCATACAAAGTCAAGTTTTTAGTAAAATCATAGAACTAATTATTTCCATTGAGATTTCAACGCTTTAAAGCATTATCGACATGTCGAAACTTTCGAAAATCACAAAACGAAACTTTCGTTTGCATTTTCGGATATGATAAGAATAAAGAAGGGGTGTCTCATGCGCAATACGACAAAGAAAACCTCGGTGCGATTGTCCGATATCGCCAAGGAAACCGGCTATTCGCTCTCCACCGTGTCCAAAGCACTCAACGGCAGGGCCGACGTTTCCGAAGCGACTCGACAATCCATCAACGCGGTGTTGAAACGATATGGATACTCCCGTAAAGCGACCAGCGCAAAAAGCCAACGAATCATTGAAATCGTGTTCCAGGATTTCGACAACGTCTGGGCTCTCGAAGTGTTACGTGGCGCCATCCGCGAAGCCAAACTGCATGACCTGAGCGTCATCACCACCGAAGGAGGCAACCGGCAGCACCCGGATTCGTCTTGGATAGACAACATGCTGCGCAGACAGGCGGATGGCGCCATCCTCGTCTTCTCGAACCTGACACGCATCGAACGAGACAAGCTGCAGTCCAGAGGCATCCCCTTCGTCTTGTTCGACCCATTCGGCAACCCAGACCCAGACACGCTGTCAGTGCAAGCGGACAACTGGACCGGAGGCGTGATCGCCACGCGGCACCTGCTCGCGCTCGGACATACCAACATAGGCATCATCACCGGACCGGAGGAGATGATGTGCTCCAAGGCACGGCTGGACGGATACACGTCAGCGCTTGCAGAACATGGAATCGAAACCGACCCCGAACTCATCACCGAAGGCGATTTCAGCACTTCCGGCGGTTACGCGCAGGCCATCTCACTTCTGGAAAGGCCGAATCGTCCAACCGCAATCTTCGCCGGCAGCGATCTGCAGGCCATGGGCGTCTACGAGGCGGCAAGGCAACTGGGGTTACGTATTCCGGAGGATCTATCCGTGGTCGGATTCGATGACGTGCAGACCGCCGCGTTCCTTGGCCCGGCCCTGACTACCGTGCGACAGCCACTTCAAGATATGGCGAGAGCCGCCGTACGCATGCTGGTCGAAGCACTGTCCACCGATGACGTGCTTCAACCGCACATCATCATGCCAACGTCTCTGGTGATGCGCAACAGCACACAGCAACTTGAGGGGTGACCAGCAAGACAAACCGCGCATGTGCAACCGGAGGAAGAAACGCCACACGCCCCTAGCCTTCCGGTTCCGACCCGCCCCAAGGATGGTCCTCCGAAGTACCAGTAACGAACCATCCTTTCAAACTCCTCAGATTCTATGCCATGAAACCAGCCATGCAACCGACGAATCCACCGGCCCATTCGGTGCTAAGGAAACGAGCGTCAATACTGAGCAGTACCTGCCCTCGACTCACGAAAGCCGAGGAATCAGCCGGATCAAGCCCTTCAGCCACGATAATCGACAAATGGTTGTCATCGAAAAGCACCGCCTGATGTGTGCCATCAGCCCGCATGGCGGCAATGGAACCGGCTTGCGAATCGTCGCCATTCACCGTTTCGTAACGCACATCCGCGCCACACATCGAAAACACCGCGTAATGCGTGGAATTCTGCCGGACCACCAAAGAACCGGACATGGGGATCGGCATGAGCGTCGGCAATTTCGCTATCCTGCGGTAGCTGATATCGCGTTCGTCGCGCACCACCATACCATTCATCGAATCATCCGCCACATTCACCAGAACAGGTTCCATATCGCCTGAGAACGAGGACTTAATCCTAGGCTCAATGACAATGCCACCTTCATCATTGACGGTAACCGTAATCTCGTCGGCCAGCCGACCAAGTCCAGCACAAGTTACCGGCCATCCGGGATCACCCTCATGAATGGATGACGCACCGACACCATCCAACTTCCAATCGGCTGGATTATGCTCCCAAGAGACAGGGGTGACGAAGCTCTCCCTCCCCAGATAGCTCAACAACTCACCGTCATTCTTTCCCCGCGTCTCCCGCACACCAAGACACACCATCCACCAGCCCAGCTCCGGATGAAACATCAAATCCGCATGCCCCACGCATTGCAACGATTCCGATAGGCCCAGATGCCGATGGGTGAGAATCGGATTCTTCTTATCCGCATGGAAGGCACGAACCGCAACGCCCAGATAGCAGCGCTCCCCGTCACGGATCTGCGGAATACGTTCCCCCGCTTCAGACGCTTCCCGCTCGTATACGTCAAACGCCTGAAGCAGACCATGCGGCGCATATATGCGCATGGCCATCTCACTGTGTTCGAAACTGGTGCCGCCCTCAGCGGTCATCAAATACACATAGTCGCCCACGCGATAGAGATGCGGCGCTTCAGCCCATACCGCCTCCACACCGTATCCACGCCAGAGTACCGTCTTGCCCGTTCCCGCCGGACGCCCATCATTGACAAAGGTCCAGGTCTTCGGATTGATGCGTCGAGTCCAGACCTCAGTTTGCCCCTCCCATTGCGGGTTGACCGCAGGGCGGGTTTGGGTCCAGTACACATTGCCGTCCTCATCCTCGAATATGTCTGGATCGATGCCTTCGGCGCCCTCGATCCAGAACGGCCCACGCCAAGGTCCGTCGATCGAGTCCGACTCAAGAACGAAGTTGCCTTCCGCCGCCTGGGCCGCATCCAATTCGGCCTGGGAGCATCCTTCCGCGATGGCTTTGCGTCCATTGATGCGAGCGATGGTGCAGGCAATCACGTATTTGCCACGAATCCTACGCAGCGTCGGCGCATAGACGCCACCCGAGTCATCCACGAAAGGAATGAGCAAACGTCTTGCCAACTCCTCATCTATCGCATCCGACACGTGTTTCCAGTGGGTCATATCCCTGGAAACGTAAATAGGCAAGCCTGGAACCAGTTCGAAGGTGGAGGTCACAAGCACGATTTGCCGAAGATCATCATCCCAAATCCAACTCGGATCAGGATGCATTCCGTGAAGAATGGGATTGGCGATGGTAATCGTTGTGGTCATAAGTACACCTCATTCGGGAACGTTTGGATACATCACATCATTGCGAATAATCGAAATTTTCGCTTGGTCTAACAACGCAAACAAGCCGCTCACCGGCGATCTAGCCGGCAAACGACTTGCGTGCGAAGGAAATTTGAGGAAGGAAGGAAAGAAAAGTGAGTGGTGTGCCGGAACACCGACGCTTCGGCACACCACATCCGGCTCTGTCACAGTCGAGCCTCACTGTTTGATCCAGCGATGAATCAGGAGTCCTAACGGAAACTCCTTATTGCGTCCATGCCTCGGTCCTGCAATTTCGGAACGCTACGCGCGCCCAGTCATTGCTCGCCCTCGACTACCGTCTCGGACTTCGCCCGAGGCTACCTAAAACCCTAGTGGGTTTTCGGCTCACGCCTCGGCCAGGGCGTCGATCATGTAGTTGTTGATCGTGGCCTTGACGGACTCGAGGTGATCGGACTTGGTGGCCTCGATGAGCTTGGACTGCGGGATATCCAGAGCGTACTCCTCGAGGGAAGCCAGGGAGGCGGTGCCGTTCTCGACGGTTGCGCCGATGCCGGAATCGAAGGAGCTGTAGCGCTCGGCCTGCAGGTTCTCGATGACCTTGTCCTCGTGCATCTTGGCGGCGACCAGGAGGCCTGCTGCGAAGGAATCCATGCCGGCGATGTGGGAACGGAACAAATCCTCGGCGGTGAAGGAGGTACGACGCGGCTTGGCGTCGAAGTTCAGACCACCGTGAGGGCCGATCTGGCCTTCGGCGAGGACTTCCCACATGACGGTGGAGGTCTCGTACAGGTCGGTCGGAAACTCGTCCATGTCCCAGCCGATGAGCTTGTCGCCCTGGTTGGCGTCGAGGGAGCCGAGCACGCCGGCCTCGCGGGCGGTGCGGATCTCGTGCTGGTAGGTGTGGCCGGCCAGGTTGGCGTGGTTGCCTTCGAGGTTCAGCTTGAAGACGTCCATCAGGTCGTAGGTGCGCAGGAAGTTGATGGCGGTCGCGGCGTCGAAGTCGTACTGGAACATCGTCGGTTCCTTGGCCTTCGGCTCAATCAGGAACTGGGCGTCCAGGCCGATTTCGTTCGCGTAGTCGTGGCACATGTGGAAGAACTTGGCCATGTGCTCCTGCTCGCGCTTCATCTGGGTGTTCCACAGGTTCTCGTAGCCTTCACGGCCGCCCCAGAACACGTAGTTCTCGGCACCAAGGCGCTTGGCGATCTCCAGGGAGTGCTTCAGCTGGCCGCCGGCGTACGCGTAGATGTCGGCGAACGGTGAGGTGGAGGCGCCGGAGACGAAGCGCGGGTTGGTGAACAGGGAGGAGGTGTTCCACAGCAGCTTGATGCCGGTGGACTTCATGTTCTCTTCGATCTTGTCGACGACCTTGTCCAGGTTCTTGTCGGTCTCGCGCAGGGTGTCGCCTTCCGGAGCGATGTCGCGATCATGGAAGCAGAAGTACTCGACGCCGAGCTTCTGGAAGAACTCGAAAGCGTAGTCGACCTTGGCCAGAGCCTCGTCCTCCGGATCGGAATACTTGCCGTACCACGGACGCTGGGCGGTGCCGGTGCCGAACGGATCGACGAGCTGCTGGTCGAAGGTGTGCCACCATGCGACGCCGAAACGCAGCCAGTCCTTCATCTTCTTGCCGGCAACAACCTTGTCGGCATCGTAGTAATGGAAGGCCAGACCCTCCTGCGGCCCCTTTTCGCGACCGACGTACGGAATCTTATCGATATCCCACAGACCCATGGAATGCTCCTTTGCTTGGTTTACTTACGTAAAGCTTTATTTCGCAGCGGGCTTTCCGCCCGTCTTGGTCTACATAATAAATTGAATTACCTAAGTTTGTCAATTCGTTAAACTATACGGCGTTTCCATTGGAATCAAGCCATTTATCAATGCAGTGATACAGTGTGTTTGTTTGTTCGCATCGCGGCGCAACACCTGCGCGGCGCACGGAAGCGCGGAATCGAAAGAAGGAACATATGATCGAAAACGTCGACACCATCTGCGTGCAGGGAGGCTATCAGCCGGGCAATGGAGAATCCCGCACTCCCCCAATCATCCAGGCCACGACCTTCAAATACCAGTCGAGCGAACAGATGAGCCGACTGTTCGACCTGTCCGAATCCGGCTACTTCTACACCCGCCTGCAGAATCCGACCAACGACACCGTCGCCGCGAAGATCTGCGAGCTGGAAGGCGGCGCGGCCGCGATGCTCACCTCGTCCGGCCAGGCGGCGAACTTCTTCGCGCTGTTCAACATCTGCAACAACGGCGACCACATCGTCGCCTCCTCCGCCATCTACGGCGGCACGTTCAACCTCATCAACGTGACCATGCGCAAGATGGGCGTCGAATGCACCTTCGTCAGCCCGGACTGCACCGAAGAGGAACTTGAGGCCGCGTTCCAGCCGAACACCAAGGCCGTGTTCGGCGAGTCCATCTCCAATCCGGCGCTTATCGTGCTCGACTTCGAGAAGTTCGCGAACGCAGCGCATCGTCACGGCGTGCCACTGATCGTCGACAACACCTTCCCGACGCCGATCAACTGCCGTCCGTTCCAGTACGGCGTGGACATCGTCACGCACGCCACCACCAAGTACATGGACGGCCACGGATCCTGCGTGGGCGGCGCGATCGTCGATTCCGGCAATTTCGACTGGATGGCCCATGCGGAGAAATTCCCGGGCCTCACCACTCCGGACGACTCCTACCATGGCGTCACCTACGCGAAGGAATTCGGCAAGGCCGCATACATCACCAAGGCCACCGCACAGCTCATGCGCGACCTCGGCTCCACGCCGGCACCGATCAATTCGTGGATCATGGGTATGCATCTGGAATCCCTTGGCGTGCGCATGGAACGCCACTGCGCGAACGCACTGGCCGTGGCCAAGTGGCTCGACGCCGATCCACGCGTCAGCTGGGTGAGCTTCCCGGGTCTCGAAACGGACAAGTACCATGCGCTGGCGGAGAAGTACATGCCGAACGGCACTTGCGGCGTGATCTCCTTCGGCGTGCCGGGCGGCCGTGAGAAGGTCTCCGCGTTCCTCGACCATCTGAAGATGGTGTCCATCGCCACGCATGTGGCCGACGCCCGCAGCTGCACGCTGTATCCGGCCGGCACCACGCATCGCCAGCTCACCGAGGAGCAGCTTGAGGAAGCCGGCGTCGGCATCGACCTGGTGCGCCTGAGCTGCGGCATCGAAAACACGGCTGACATCATCGCCGACCTCGATCAAGCCCTCGCCGCCGTGCAGTGAGCCGCAGAAATCCGCCATCTCGCTTATGGATGGCGGATTTCTTCACCCGACCGATGCTATCTCGCTTATAGATGGCAGTCTTCTTGAATCGCTAAGGCCCTAGGGGGTAATATTCATACCTCTTAAGGCCTTTTTGTGGATTTCATCCGCCATCTATAAGCGAAATAGCATCATGCCGCAGCCCGATTCCGCCATTCATAAGCGAGATATGGGCTTGCCCAAGCCTCACAGACGGTTGCCCTTCCTCCGACCATCGGCTATCTGAGCAATCGTCATTCGCCCACATAGCCGCACAGGCTCCCCCAAACGCAATGACATCCTCTGCGCCACACGTTCCGCCAATTCCCTTTGAGAATCCTCATCCCTGAGATTTTCCGCCGTCACCTGGATATACAGCCATCCTTCATCCTCCAACGCTTCCCGACGTTTACTGTCAGCCAACCATCGCGAGGCATGATGCCTGCCGTCGTATTCAATGATGATTTTCAAATCCGGATAAGCCATGTCCACGAAAAATACATGAGAATAGCCTTTGAGCCGAATGGCATAGTTCACTTCCGGACAAGGCAAACCATAACGCAACAGAACAATTCGACTTCTCGTTTCCTGGGAAGAATCTGTATTCTCCCGCATCAGCCTGAGAGCCCTACGCATTTTCGACACTCCTCTCACCGCACGTAATCTGTCGGAGCCTGAATAGTTGGACAAATCGGACAAGCTATCGACATATATCCGAAACTCCTCCAGTGTGGCCTTTTTCATATGTCCATCACGCCGCATCATCGAATCACCCAAAACCACCAATTCTTCATCTTCAAGCCGATTGGCATGCATGGCCCATGTGGTCACGGAATCCGTGCATCGCAATCGACCATGATGAATCGGCATATGCGTCTGAGGTCCAGACCAAAGCACAAAACAAATCCCCTGCAGTATCGTTCGCACGCCGTTACTTTCAATCACCGCGTGCAGCGTATCAGCCAAAAGCCCTCCGCGCCGGTAGCGAGGCAGTTCGATGCCTTGTAAACTCAGTGCGGTATCAAGCGCGAACACCAGCCGCCTTCCGGTGCGCCTCTGCGCTTCGAGACATTGTTCGATGGTTCTTGTCCTCAGCCGTGCGAGGCTTTCCGAATATTGTGCTCCATTGTCCATAGCGCCAAAGTAGAGGAAATGTCGCCGCGCTGCCTACCGGCTTCTGGCAAACAGTGGATAAGTGGATAACTGCGCCCTTCTTTTTCTGATGCGGATAACCGTATCCCAGCGGAGGAATTCAAAGTGCGCATAGCCGATTGAGACGAGCGCGGCAATCGCAAGCATTGCAAGGATACTATGGCTGGCAATGAGGTCATTTTGTTGAATCGAGGATGTATGGGCGAACCGTATGTGATTGAGAATGTGTGTTTCGTGGGGTCCGATGAGTCTGTCGACATCACGATTGAGCAAGGGCGGATCGCGGATGTACGGTCTTCGGAAAAGTCGGTAGACAAGGCTTCAAAAACGTGGGTCATTCCCGGCTTGTGGGATTGTCACACGCACTTCACGCAGTGGTCGTACACGCTGGGGCGGCTTGATCTGATTGATGCCCGCAGCGCCGATGAGGCAATGAGCCTGCTACGCGAGCACTTGGAGGAACGCCGCGAATCCGGCACGCTCGACCCGGACCAGTACGTGGTCGGCATGCGGTTCAGACACTCCCTGTGGGCCGATGATGCCCAACCGACATTGGCTGCGATCGACGCGGTGTCGGGCGACCAGCCCGTGGCGCTGTCAAGCGCAGACATGCATTGCGGCTGGGTGAATTCAGCCGCGGCTCGTAAGCTCGGCGTGCATGTAGGCGAGTCGGGACTCGTCGGCGAGCTTGAATGGTTCGACGCTTACTGCAAGCTGGACAAAGGCCCCGGTGCGGCTGACGAGCTGATGCGATTGCTGCGCAACGCGGAACAGGACGCCGCCGGCAAAGGCGTGGTCGGCGTGCGCGACTATGAGATGGCCGAGAACATCGACACGTGGATTGACCGCTTCAAGCAGGGGCTTGACGGATTGCGCATCGAAGCCGGCGTTTACCCCGAACGACTTCAGCAAGCCATCGACGACGGCTGGCATACCGGCGACGAACTTCCCGGAAGCCATGGCTTGGGCCATGTCGGTGCGATGAAGATGATTTCCGACGGCTCGCTCAACACCCGATCCGCCTACTGCTCCACACCGTATTCGGGCATTACGCCGGAAACCTACGGCACGCTGAGCTACACCCCCGAGCAAATCGAATCGTATATGCGGCGCGCCACCGAACATGGCTTCGACATCGCCTGCCATGCCATCGGCGACGAAGCGAACACCATCGTGCTCGACTGCGCGGAACGTACCCACGCGCACGGCTCCATCGAGCATGCCCAAATGCTCAAGGAACGCGACATTCCACGTCTTGCGCAATTGGGACTTGCCGCGAGCATCCAGCCGCAGCACGCCATGGACGACCGTGACGTCATCACACGATTCTGGGGCAATCCCGCCGGAATTCCCTACGCGTTCAACAGTCTGCATCGGGCTGGAATCAAACTGCTTATGGGATCGGACGCGCCGGTCGCGCCGTTGGATCCGTGGCTGGCCATTTCCGCAGCGGTGTTCGGCACGGAGAGTTCCGACCGGGAGCCTTTCCAGTCTGAGCAATGTCTGGATTTCGAAACCGCACTCGCTTCGTCCACCGCCCTGGGGCGTACGACGTTGCAAGCTGGAGATGCGGCAGACCTAGTGCTGCTGGATTGCGATCCGAGTGCGCTTGAGTCCCCTGAGGCCATGCGCGCCATGCCCGACCATGTGCTCGCCACCATGCTTGCTGGGTGCTGGACATATCAGTCTCACGTATCTCGCTTATAGATGGCGGAATCGGAAAGCCGCCCGATGCTATTTCGCTTATAGATGGCGGCGCCTCTACGTCATTAAGGTCTTAGAGGGTATGATTTACACCCTCTAAGACCTCTTCGCAAAATTCATCCGCCACCTATAAGCGAGATAGCACTGGACAAGCAGACGAATCCGCCATCTATAAGCGAGATACACGGCCAACAACGCACGAATGGCGCTTCAGTCTTTTTGGCAAGCCATGGACAACCGCTCGAATGCTTCGTCGCTTTCCACGATGAGGCTGTCGATTTTGCGCTTGCCCAGCTCACTCAGCCATTCGTCTGGATCCGTGCAGGCGAGCGCGCCGGCCTCCAGGAGTAACGGCCTGTGGCCGCCAATCACCACTTCGTCTGCGCCGACGGCTTGGACCGGTCCGTTGAAATGCGCGAAAGACTCGTCAGGAACGTCCGATTCAGTTCCGGCAAGCACCGCCGCATATGTGGCATATAGTTCGCGCCGACGGACCGCATACTCAGAGTCCGATTCACCCGCACGCCTTCTGCCGTCCACAATGTACGGCTTTCCCGTGGTGATGTAGTGGAAGAAATGGCGATTGATGGCGTCGCATTCCTCCCGCATCACGTCGCGAACCACTTCGACGCCCGCTTCCTCAAGGATGCGAAGGCCTTTGCCCGCCACAATCGGGTTCGGATCGACCGATCCGACCACCACGCGTGCGATGCCGTGCGCCAGAATCAAGGCAGTGCACGCCGGCTGCGATCCGACATGGCAGCAGGGTTCAAGCGTGTCGATGACCGTGGCGCCAGTCAGATCGATGCCGTGCGCGTCGGCATAGTCGAACGCCATACGCTCCGCATGCGGGCCACGATACCGGTCATGGTATCCGGTGGCGAGAACCTCGCCACCGGATACCACCACCGCGCCTACCAGCGGATTCGGGTCCACCCATCCCGCACCCTTGCGGGCCAGTTCAAGAGCCTGCGCCATATATTCGCGGTATTGCAACATGTCTTCCATGGTCACAAGCATATTGCACCAGTCCAAGCCGCACACGTTGTACCTCACATCCCGAAGCCGACGCGAACGGTCAGGGAATGGACAGGTTCGCCCAGCCGTCCGTCTCGCAGCCATGCGACGCTACAATATTGGCAGACCGGCAACATCCAACGAGAGGAATCATATGCAGCGTGAGATCATGACGTCCATCCCATTTTTGAGCCAGCCGTCCGCCTCAGCCGAGAACACCGAAGAGGATCTGGCCGTGGCGCAGGACCTGAAAGACACGTTGGACGCGCATCGCAATGGTTGCGTGGGCATGGCGGCCAATATGATCGGCGTTCCCAAGCGCATCATCGCTTTTGTGGATGAGGATTTCGGCGGCCGCATTTTCGTGATGTTCAATCCACACATCACCGCCGAAGACGGCGCGTTCGATACGGCGGAAGGTTGCCTCTCGCTCCAGGGCGAGCGCCGCACCGTCCGATGTCAGCGCATCGAAGTGGATTATATGGATCGGAAATTCCGCGAGCGCCACGCAGCGTTCACCGGTTTCACCGCGCAGATCATCCAACACGAGATCGACCACTGCGATGGCGTGATCATCTGATCGCCGGCCTGCCGCCCACCAATCAATAGCCGCCCGCCGAAAACAGCCAACCCACCACCCTCGCACTCGAAAAGCGCGGAAAAACCAAGGAAAATCGCCGCCGCAGCACCTACGGGGGCAACATCGGGACTTCCTTTTTCTCAGTACGTCAGCGTCATTCCCGTCCCGCGCGTTCCTTGATGAAGCCAACGAACATATCGACGGCCTCCGGGGTGTCATGGCGGAAGAACAGGCTGGTCTTGGTATCCAGCGCGGTGACGGCCGCCATCTCCTCATCACTCAGCGTGAAGTCGAATACATCGATGTTCTGTTCCATTCGTTCCCGATGCGTGGACTTGGGCAACGCCACGATGTTCCGCTGCGCCAGCCAGCGCAGAATCACCTAGGCGACCGACTTGCCATGGGTTTCGCCGATTTTCGCCAAAGTCGGATTATCGAACATGCCGGATCGCCCTTCGTCGAATGGCGCCCATGCCTCCTACGAGTAACCGCCACTCTGTGTAGACGGGATATGGGATAATCGGCGATGGTACTTTGCGTATGGACACGGTCCGAAAACACTTGGCTTCGATGAGTTCGCAGCAGACTTGCGATTCGTCCGCAACCAGTCGCGCCGGCAACGCGCCGCAGCACGGCGAACAAGTGCGATTTTCCGTCGACCGACATACGCAAAACGCTGGAATTCCAACGTTTCTTAAGGATGGAACACAACATTGGCTGAGTTTATTTACCAGATGATCAAGGCCCGCAAGGCTTACGGCGACCGCGTGATTCTTGACGATGTGACCCTGAGCTTCCTGCCGGGCGCGAAGATCGGCGTCGTCGGCCCGAACGGCATGGGTAAGTCCACGCTGCTGAAGATCATGGCCGGCCTCGACACCGTTTCCAACGGCGAAGCCTACCTGACCCCTGGTTTCACCGTCGGCATTCTGCAGCAGGAGCCGCCGCTGGACGACACCAAGACCGTCGGAGAGAACATCAAGATGGCGTTCGGCCCGATCGCCGAAAAGGTGGCGCGTTTCAACCAGATTGGCGAGGAGATGGCCAATCCGGACGCCGATTTCGACGCGCTGATGGAGGAAATGGGCAAGCTGCAGAACGATATCGACGCGGCCAACGGTTGGGATCTCGACTCCCAGCTCGAGCAGGCCATGGACGCTCTGCAGTGCCCGGATCCGGATACGCCGGTGAGCGTGTGCTCCGGTGGCGAGCGCCGTCGTGTGGCACTGTGCAAGCTGCTGCTTGAGGCTCCGGATCTGCTGCTGCTCGACGAGCCCACCAACCATTTGGATGCCGAATCGATTCTGTGGCTGGAGCAGTTCCTGCACCAGTACAAGGGCGCCGTCATCGCCGTCACCCACGATCGTTACTTCATGGACAATGTGGCGGAGTGGATCTGCGAAGTGGATCGCGGCCACCTGTATCCATACAAGGGCAACTACTCCACCTACCTGGAGACCAAGGCCAAGCGTATGGAGATCCAGGGCGCCAAGGACGCCAAGCTCGCCAAGCGCCTGAAGAGCGAGCTCGACTGGGTGCGTTCCTCGCCGAAGGCCCGTCAGGCCAAGAACAAGGCCCGTCTGGAACGTTACGACCAGATGGAGCAGGAGGCACGCAACAACAAGAAGCTCGACTTCTCCGAAATCCAGATTCCGGCCGGCCCGCGTTTGGGTTCCACCGTGCTGGAAGCCGAGCATATCCACAAGGCGTTCGGCGACCGCGTGCTCATCGACGACTTGAGCTTCACCCTGCCGCGTAACGGCATCGTCGGCGTGATCGGCCCGAACGGCGTAGGCAAGTCCACCCTGTTCAAGACCATCGTCGGCTTGGAGCCGTTGACCTCCGGTTCGCTCAAGATCGGCGACACCGTGAAGATCAGCTACGTCGACCAGAACCGTGCCGGCCTTGACCCGAACAAGAACCTGTGGGAGGCCGTGTCCGACGGACTCGACTTCATCGAGGTGGCCGGCGTGGAAGTGCCGACCCGCGCCTACGTGGCGTCCTTCGGCTTCAAGGGTTCCGACCAGCAGAAGCTGGTGGGCGTGCTGTCCGGCGGTGAGCGCAACCGTCTGAACCTGGCGCTGACCCTGAAGCAGGGCGGCAACCTGCTGCTGCTCGACGAACCGACCAACGACCTTGACGTCGAAACCTTGGAATCCCTCGAAAACGCGCTGCTCGCCTTCCCGGGCTGCGCCGTGGTGATCTCCCACGACCGTTGGTTCCTCGACCGTGTGGCCACGCACATCCTCGCATGGGAGGGCACCGACGAGAATCCGGCCAACTGGTACTGGTTCGAAGGCAACTTCCAGGCCTATCAGGAGAACCGCATCGCCCGTCTCGGCGAGGATGCGGCCCGCCCGCACCGCCTGCACCGCAAGCTGACCCGCTAAAGGCAGACAGATCCAATCAAGTCGCGTTAAGCGCAGATTTCAGCAAAGCGCCACCCTTCATTACGAGCGGTGGCGCTTTGCCATACGTCAACCGTTTGCCGCTAACCAACCGTTCATTCTTCTCACGTACTCGTTACAAAACAATCCGGCGAAATTTACTACGTATGGATAGACTCGATGCCAGCATAAAGAGCTATCCACACGCGGAAGGAATCGAGGCCATCATGACGCAGACAGACATGACGCCGCTGCAGCGACTGGCAAAGGTGCTCCAGCTGGGCACGCCCTCAAACTATCGCAACCATACGTATATCAACGGCGAAAGCCTGTACTTCCCCACTGGCCGAGTCTACGGCGGACAGGTCATCGCGCAGTCGCTGATGGCCGCGTCGAGAACCGTCGCTCCATCCCGTCTGCCGAATTCCATCCACGGCTATTTCATTTCGGCCGGCGATATCCGTCAGGATCTGCTGTTCGACGTGGAAAATCTGCGTGACGGACGTTCCTTCTCCGCCCGTCGCGTGAATGTCACGCAGGCGCAGGGCTCGATTTTGACGGCAATCGCCAGCTTCCAGGAACATGACCAGGAAGGCATCGAATTCGCCGACCCGATGCCTGAGAACATTCCCGATCCCGACAGCCTGACCAGTGCGAAGCAACTGATGGAGCCGTATGCGGAACAGTCGCCGTTCGCCAAGTATTATGCGGAGAAGTCGCCGTTCGATATTCGCCATGTGACGCGCACCATCATGCTTGGCGCCGACAAGAAGAGCGCCAGCGAGGATTCCGGCAAGCAGATGGTGTGGATGAAGGCCGACGGCAAGGTGGACGTGCCGCAGGTCATGCATCGTGCGATGCTGGCGATGGGCTGCGACCAGATCATGCTGGAGCCGATTCTGCGCCGTGCTGGCTTAAGCATCGCCACGCCGGGCATTTCGTATGCGTCCATCGACCATTCGATGTGGTGGTACCGCGACATCGACATCAACCAGTGGCATCTGTACGTGCAAGACACGCCGACCGCGGCGCACGGACGCGGCTTGGGCCAAGCGAAGGTCTACACACAGGATGGCGAGCTGGTGGCCTGCATGGCGCAGGAAGCGATGTTCCGCGTGCCGAAGAAGGACTGAGACGGAGTTAAAGAAGGTCTGACGTTCAGACTTTCGATTTCGTGGCAGGATTCGTAGCCGATTTTGTAGACGCCTTCGTGGCGGCGGCCGCATAGCGATTGCGCTGTGCGGCCTTTTTCACGGCCGGACTTTCCGGCCCGTCGATAGGCGGGATGCGGCACAGCCACTCCCCCACGATGCCGACGATCATGTCGGCGACGCATACCACGCAGGCCACCACGCATTCGATGATGGCTTGGCTATAGAATTCCGCCTCACCATGCGGCAGACTCATGATGATCTGCCCACCGTACCAGCCGGCCAATGCCGCGCCCGCAAGTCCGAGCGCTTTGCAGGCCACCAGCGTGCCGAACGCCTTCTGCGGGTCCAATGGCTTGAGCTGCGCGCGTTTGACGGGATCTTTGGTCGTGTATTTATGAATCTGCAGAGCCATGTACAGCACCACACCGCCCAACACGGCCAGCACCACCGGCACGATCCAGGGTGCGCCAACCAACGGCAGGCCTGAAATCTCGCCGTATTTCGCCAATCCCATGCCGGCCAGCACGCCAAGCGCGGCCGCAAGGACGAATGACCACCAAGGGGTTCTGCGTGCTCTCATAGCGTGTCTCCGATAATCCAATTGTCGGTCAGCATGCCCACTTGTGCGGCGTCCGGAGCCATCGCCAGCAGGAACGCGACCGGATCCCTGCCGAGTTTCGCGTCCGGATCCATGTCGAACCATGGGGCGAGCACGGCCGCATGCTCACGTGCGGACGGCCACGGCACCATGCAATCAGGTTCGTTGCGGACCACGCCTTCCATGTCCACAAGGTCGAGGTCGAGGTCATCCGAAATGGAGGATGACACCGATTCCAACGCACCGATAAGCTCACGCGCGTCCATGCGCGTGGAAATCTGCATGACGGCGGCCATTTTGTCCGGATAGTCGTCGACCTGGCTGACATGGTACAGCGGCGAAATACCTTCCACCTGGTTGCCGGGAAGCGCGTCGATGGCCACGATCGCCTGACGGAACTGGTGTTCCGCATCAGTTGAAACGCTATCCAGGGAAATGACCGCTCGACGGGATGCCGGCCCCGGTTTCGCCGCGGCCGCAGCGGCTGCTTTGGAGGCCGCCGTACCTTCCGGAAGTTCAATGGAATCAATGGATTCAACAGAATCGGCATCGTCAATCGCATCAACGTCATCTGCAGACGTCCCAATGTCGGAATCGCGAACTATGGGATCCTGAGCTCCGGCAACCATCCAATCGTCCGCGATCTCATCGATATGGTCGCGGTCGGACGTTTCGTGCAGCAGTTGCGCCACGGAACCGGCGTGCGCTCCCCCGAGTTCTGCGTCCGGTTCAAGCGCAAGCCACGGCCCCAATACGAAAGCCCGCTGCCATGCGCGCGGATGCGGCAACGTCAGGTCGGGGTCGGCGCTTTCCTGCCCGTCAAAGTCGATGATGTCCAAATCGAGCGTGCGCGACGTCCAATGGTCGGTGCGCACGCGACCATGCGAGGCTTCGATGCGCTGCAAACCGGCCAGCAGTTCGGCGGCCGAAAGCCTGGTATCCACGGACACGACCGCATTGCGGAATTCCGCAGTACCTTCCGGCATGCCCCATGCGTCGGTCCGATAGAGCGGCGACACCCCCGTCACCTGCGTGGAGGGAAGCCCATCAATGCACCGAACGGCGTCACGCAAGGTGGCGGTCACATCGCCCTGATTGCCTCCCATGGCGATGATGGCATGATGCACCTGCCCATGTTCCGACGACCGCTCACGCGATGGACTGTCAACTGTTTCACGGGAACGTTCCACGGTCACGCTGACATCGTCGAACGGCACAGTGATCGGCGCATTCGGCTTATGCACGGTGACCTGCGTGCGACACACGGCCGGAAAGCCGAGAATCATGCCGACGATACGATTGGCCAGCTTTTCAATCAAATCGACGTGTTCGCCTTCGATGATGGCCACGATGCCTTTGGCGATCGCACCATAGTCGACGGTGTCGTTCAGATCGTCGGAACGGCCGGCGGCAGCGAGGTCGAGGAACAGCGTGGCGTCCACCACGAAGGTCTGGGCCCGCTCATGCTCGAAGTCGAGCACGCCATGTTTGCCCGTCGCGCGGATTCCCGTCAGTCGAATCTGATCCATACCAGCCTTCCTTTGCCGTTCCTACGTTCCGTATTCCTATTATTTCCGCGATTGCGATGTTGTGACTATCTGCGATTCGCACGGTCACGCGTTCGCATACTCGCGCCATGCGTTGCCGACGGCGACCGCGTCGCGGCTTTTCGCCACGTCATGCACGCGCACGGCCCACACGCCATGTTCCGCGCACAGGGCGCTGATGGCCGCGGTGGCGTTGTCTTTTGAGGCCATGTCCGGCTCGGTCACACCGGCGCCGGCAAGCAGCGAGCCGACGAAACGTTTGCGGGACGCGCCGATCAGCACCGGATAGCCAGCCGCGTTGAACCGGTCAAGCGCCGCCAGAATCGGCAGGTTATGCTCCACGCCCGGCTTGGAGAAGCCCAGGCCCGGGTCGATGATGACCTGTTCGGCCTGCACCCCGGCTTCAAGCACCGCATCCACCTGACGCATCAGCTCGTCATACACGTCATTCACCACGCCATGCTCGTAGCGGGAGGTGTCGGCGTCCGGCACATTGCCCGCGGCGCCGGCAAGCCAGCCACGCCAATGCTGCACGATGTACAGGCAGTCGGAATGGTCGGCCACCACATGCGGCAGCTCGCGGTCCAACTGGCCGCCGGACACGTCGTTGATGATCTGCGCGCCATGTTCGAGCGCGGCCAACGCCACCGAAGCGCGCGTGGTGTCGATGGACAGCACCGCCCCTTCGGGAATCAGCGCGTCCACAGCGCCCAGCACACGGGCCTTCTCGTCGGCTTCGCTGACGCGTTTGGCTCCCGGACGGGTGGATTCCGCTCCGATGTCGATGATGTCGGCACCGGCTTTCATCATCGCCTCGCCATGGGCTTTGGCCGCCTTCGGAGCAAGCCAGAGGCCGCCGTCGGAGAAGGAATCCTCCGTGATGTTGAGCACGCCCATCACCAACGTGCGCTGGCTATCATGAATCGCCTTCATATCAATCGCCATCGGTTTTCTTCCTTCATTCATTCCGTTCTTCCGTTCGGTTCTGTCCGATTCCGCCCGGTAAAGCGCACTTACGAATGGTTCGACAGAATCAGGCTCATCGCCTCGGTCCGCGTGGCCGCGTCGCGCATGCATCCTCGCACCGCCGAGGTGACGGTACGGGACTGCGCCTTCTTGACGCCACGCATGGCCATGCACATGTGGTCGCATTCGGTGACCACGATCACGCCACGCGCGTCGATGCCTTCCATCAACGCGTCGGCCACCTGCTGGGTGAGCCGCTCCTGCACCTGCGGACGGCGTGCGTACAGTTCCACCAACCGTGCCAGTTTGCTTAAGCCCGCCACTTGGCCGTTCTGCGGGATGTAGCCGACGTGGGCCACGCCATGGAACGGCAGCAGATGATGCTCGCAGACGGAGAACAGTTCGATGTCGCGTACGAGGACCATTTCGTCGGTGTCCACCTTGAAACGGGTTTTCAGCACTTCCTCTGGCCCGTGTCCGAGGCCGGCGAACAGCTCCTTGCACGCGCGCCCGATACGGTCCGGCGTGTCCAGCAGACCTTCACGGTCCGGATCCTCGCCGATGGACTTCAAGAACAGGCGCACGGCCTGGCGCACGCCTTCCTCGTCATAGCCGACAGGCCCGGCCGCATGAGCGGCACGGGCCTTGTCGTCGAAGAGGGTATCGAAATCGGTATCGCTCATCAGTTGGTCAATCCTGCGCTTTGCTTCAGCTTGTCGGGAATCGGGACCGGCGGAATGTCGGAATCGGGACGCTTCTCGTCGCTCAACCAGACCTCGCGCTTCGGCGCCTTCTTGATGTTGGCGAAGATGGCGGCAAGCTCCTTCTCGTTGAGCGTTTCCTTGACGAGCAGCTGACGTACCAGCTCGTCGAGGATGTCGCGGTTCTCGTTAATGACGTTCCATGCTTCGGTATGCGCGGTCTCCACAAGCTTGAGCACTTCCTCGTCGATGATTTCGGCGGTGTGCGCGGAGTACTTGTGGGTGAGCGCGCCGAGATCGCTTTGCTCGTCGTCGGACCACTTGATGGCGCCCAGCTTCTCGGAGAAGCCGTAGTCGAGCACCATCTGACGCGCGATGTTCGTGGCCTTTTCGATATCGTTGGAAGCACCGGTGGTCGGGTCGTGGAACACGACCTCTTCGGCGGTACGGCCGCCCATGGCGTACGCCATCTGATCGAGCAGCTGGTTGCGGGACATGGAGTAACGGTCCTCGGTTGGCATGACCGCGGTGTAGCCCAGTGCACGGCCGCGCGGCAGAATCGTCACCTTGGTCACCGGATCGGTGTCATTCATGGCGGCCGCGACCAGCGCATGGCCACCCTCGTGATATGCGGTGTTGCGTAGCTCGTCGAGAGCCATGCCCTTGGAACGACGCTTCGGACCGGCCTGAACACGGTCGATGGCCTCGTCGATGGCGCGGTTGTCGATGAGCTGGGCGCCGGCACGGGCGCACAGCAACGCGGCTTCGTTCAACACGTTGGCAAGGTCGGCGCCGGTGAAGCCCGGCGTGCGCACGGCGATCATATGCAGGTCGACGTCCGGCACGAACGGCTTGCCCTTGGCGTGTACCTTCAGAATCGCCTCGCGGCCTTCCAAATCAGGTGCTTCGACGGCCACCTGACGGTCGAAACGACCCGGGCGCAGCAATGCCGGATCGAGCACATCCGGACGGTTGGTCGCAGCGATGATGATGAGGTTCGTATCGTTGTCGAAGCCGTCCATCTCGACGAGCAGCTGGTTCAGCGTCTGTTCGCGTTCGTCGTGGCCACCGCTCATGCCGGAACCGCCACGCTTGCGGCCGACAGCGTCAATCTCATCGATGAAGATGATGGCCGGAGCGTTCTTCTTGGCCTCATCGAACAGGTCACGCACACGGGAGGCGCCAAGGCCCACGAACATCTCCACGAAGTCGGAGCCGGCCATGGAGTAGAACGGCACGCCGGCCTCGCCTGCGATGGCGCGCGCCAGCAGCGTCTTACCGGTGCCTGGAGGGCCGTACAGCAGCACGCCGCGCGGAATGCGGGCGCCCAAAGCCTTGTAACGGGACGGGTCCTTGAGGAAGTCCTTGATTTCCTCGACCTCCTGCACGGCAGCGTCTTCGCCGGCCACGTCGGAGAACTTGGTGGTCGGGGTCTGGCCGTCGAGCAGTTTGCCGCTGTTCTTCTTGCCGCCCATGCCGAACATGCCGCCGGCGGCACCGCCCATACGGCTCATCAGGAACCAGAACAGGCCGAAGATGATCAGGAACGGCAACAGCGAGGTGAGCAGGTAGGTCCAGATGCTGGTCTGCTGCATGGACGCGGTCCAGCCCTTGGCCGGATCGGCCTTCTGCACGGCCTTGACCACGGCCGCGGACTGCGCATACGTGTAGTAGAACTGCACGTTCTTGCCGTAGTTCTTCGTACGTCCGGTGTCCGGGTCGGTGGCGGAGTAATCGCTCGACAGCTTGAGCTTGACCTGCTGGGTGTTGTCCACGATCGTCGCGTACTCGACGGTGTTGCCGTTGAGGATCTGCATGCCATCCTTGGTGTCGATGGTCTGCGAGCCCGCACCGGCGAAAAGCTGGAACATGGTCACGGCAAGCAATGCCACGACCACAACCCACAGCCACGGCGACTGCCAGAACGGACGGGGGCCGTTGGACTTGTTGCCGTTCGCCCCGCTGCCACCGTTCTTGCCGTCATTGTTGCGGCTAAACGGATTGGTGAACGGGTTATTGCCCCCGTTGGGCTTGTTGCCGCCGCCATTGCTTGGCGGCTGGTTCGGACCAGGGAAACTCATGCCTGACCTCCTTCATAGACTGACGGCTTCAGCACCGCGATCGAATCGAGGTTGCGGTAGTACTCGTCGTAATCCAAGCCGAAACCGACCACGAATTCATCGGGAATCTCACGTCCCTTGTATTTCACATCAACATTGACCTTGCGACGTGCCGGCTTCTCCAGAAGCGCAAAAATTTCCACGGAAGCCGCTCTACGGCGCTTGAGCTCGTCGACCAGCCAAGCCAGGGTGATGCCCGAATCGATGATGTCCTCAACGATCAGCACATGGCGTCCTCGCACATCCGTGGACAGATCCTGACGAACCGTGATCTTGCCGCTCGACTCCGTGCCGGAACCGTAGCTCGACAGGCTCATGAAATCCATTTGGACCGGAATGCTCATGGCCTGGGAGAACGCCGCAAGCGTGTTCACGGCTCCCTTGAGCACGCAGACCAGCAGCGGGTTCTTGCCACGATAGTCTTCACTGGCTTGTGCCGCGGCACGGTTGATGATGTCGGAGATCTCTTCTTTGCTGATCAGCTCGTGATCAATGTCTTCTTGTACGTCAGCGATTCGCATGCCCACCATCTTGGCACATGCGAATGACGTGTTTCTGGCTATATGCTGAATATCCGCTGGGAAGATTCACACGTGGCCGTTCACAGCTTCGGCAGACTGGCCACGAATGTGTCGATGGCCGCCTTCGCCGCCGCGAAATCGGTGGGATTGTTGACGATCACCGCGAAGGTCAACGCTCCGCCGTTCAACCGCGACACATTGCCGGTCATGGAGGTCACGTCGCCCAGACTGCCGGTTTTCACACGGATCAGCCCCGCTTCGTCAGCATCGTTCAGACGGCTCTCAGCGGTGCCGACGAAGCCCATGACGGACATTCCTTCGGCTGCGGCCGCCCCCGATCCCGCAGCCAGATTGCGCAGTTGCACTTCGAGCAGGGTGCGCGCCGTCAGTTTCGAATCCTCCGTAAGTCCCGAACAATTGCGCATGTCGAGCCCGGTCGTAGTGATGCCTTTGCGCTCCAGCACGCTTTTCACAGCCTGCACCGCGCCAGCCGGCGAATTGTCCGCGCCGACCTGCAACGCCAGCAGCCTGCCGAATTCCTCGGCGAGCGAATTGTCGGAATGCCGCATGGTGAACGCCATAATCTCGTTCAACGACGCCGAACGCACGGAGGCAAGCGGATGGGATGCCCCCGCAACCGTGCCTTGCGATACAAATCCCTGAACCGTGATGCCCTGTTCGGCCAGCCGCTGCTGGAACACCAGCGCCGCGTCACGCGCCGGCTGCATGCTCAATGCCGGATACGCCGAGAACACATCAGGATTGGCCGGACCTGTCCCGTTCCAATTCCTGCCGCCGTCCACGGCCATGGAAGCTGTCGGGGCGTAGTACAGGTGGTCCGTGTCGAGTTCGGCGATGCCTTGCGGCCAGCGGTCGTTGCCGAACAGTGTGTCGTCATAAGCCAATGTCACGGAGGTGATGCCACGCTGCCGCAACGCCTGTGCGGTCCGCCCGGCAAGCGTGCCCAATCCGGCACGTCCGTTGATGTGGTTCGCGTCGGACGCTCCGGCTCCCAACAGCATGTCGCCGTTGCCTTTGAGCACCAGCCGCGCGGTGCCGTCCTGGGACTGTTCCAGATAGGTCTGCGTGTCCAGGGTCTTGCCCATGTCGAGTTCGACGGCGGCCGCATACGCCGTCAACGTTTTCATGGTGGATGCTGGCGTGCGGGGCACGTCGATGTTGTTTTCCGCGACCACGTTGCCCGACGCGTCGGCGATGGCGATGGAGAATTCGCCGCCGAAGCCGGCGGCTGAGGCTCGGAACGCGTCGGTCAGCGCGCGCGCAGCGGCCGGATCGATGGTCTTGGAAGCGTCGATGTCGGCGATCACGTCGGCCGCCTCGATCGAACGTCCGGCAGCGGCGACCGTCGAATGTTCGACATGGCGCAATGTGAGGACGCCCGGTGCGACATCGCACATGTCGGCCACTGCATAGCCGACGCACAGTGCGACGGTGGCCACGACGGAAACCGCCACCGTGATCGCTCGGCGTCGTCGCGTATAGCGGTAATCGCCAGCGTCATCCATAGCCAAACCACACCCTCTCTTCGTCATCTTTTCACCATCCGCACCGTATGGATCGCCACGAAACATCTCATGACCGTTCACACCGCCGCGGGCAAGCCTCAGCCCTTATGCTCGATCGGCTTCCATTCGGACTTGGCGAACACCGCCTGGAACGAAATCGGCACATAGCTCAGCATGTAGATCGGGAAGGCCAGCACGTAGGCGAGCAGCTCCTTGTTGGTGGCGCCCACGTGATCGCGTTCCGCCACGATGGTCAATGCGGCGAGTCCCATCATGCCGATCACCGATACCACAATGCCGGATGTCCAGCCGGTCAGCGAATTCAGCTGGCTTTGCCATGTCACGAAACCGCAGGCGGCGAACAGCATGCCCAACAGCACGCGTGCGATGCCGAGCACGGTGAACGGGCACAGCAGCAGCGTGAAATCGACGGCGGAGAAATCACGTTCCCTGACCGCGCGCTTGATCAACGCCGGACCGTAATAGCGGAACACCTGCAGGAAGCCCTTGCTCCAACGCAGACGCTGACGCCAGCTTTGCGCGAAGGTGACCGGCTGCTCGTCGTACAGGATGGCGGTGCCGCAGTAGCCGATGCGGTCGCCGTGCAGCACGCTGTCCATGGTGAATTCCAGATCCTCGGTGAGCAGGTGGAATTTCCAGCCGTTGTTGCGACGCATGATCTCCTGCGAGAACATGAAACCGGTGCCGCCCACGTGGCAGCTGTTGCCGAGCCACATGCGGGAGGCGGAAACGAAGCGGGATTCGCGGATGAACCACAACGCGGAACCGGACGACACCCAATTGTCGGACAGGTTCACGGAATTGCGGTAGCTGGTGAGAATCTTGAAACCGGCCTGGAAGCCCTTGTTCATTTCCTCGATGTAGTGCTTGTCGAGCTTGTTGTCGGCATCGAACACGAAAAAGGCGTCATACGGGTCGGATGCACCCGACTCGTTCATCTGGTCGAGCAGATAGGTCAGCGCGTAGCCTTTGCCGACCTGCTTCTTGTTGAATCGTTCGATGACGTGGCATCCCATGTTTCGGGCCACTTCGGCGGTGTTGTCGGTGCAGTTGTCGGCCACCAGCCAAATGTCGATGAGCTCGCTCGGATAGGTTTGCGAATGCAGGCAGTCGATGAGGTTGCCGATGACGTTCGCTTCGTTTCGCGCGGAAATCAGTACCGCGTACCGTTTGTTCATCGGCGCTTCGGGGAACTTGATCGGCTTGGCGAACAGCGAGATGACGATGCAGACCGCTTGGTAGAGCATGCCGGCGCCGCCCAAAACCACCAGCACGACATCAAGTACGCTCAGCAATACCATTAACGCCACCTACTTCTCGGATTGTCATCCGTTCCCTGCGATTGCGACCCGTCCGCTACCTGCGGTCCGGCTTCCGTCTGCGCTCCGTCCGCTTCCGCGGTTCCCCGCAGCGGCTTGCGATCGACCCCGTCCAACACGTGCTTCGGAATGGCGACGGTCTGCGATTCGTCGGCATCCCCGGTCTCGTCGGACCGAGTGATATTGTACGCCTGCTCCTGCAGGAAGCGCACGTCGTCGGGAATCGGCACATGCGCGCTCGACCCCTGCACGGCGCGCGGCACGGCGTGCAGGTGCTCGCTGATGACTTCGGCGCCTTCCACCAGCTTCGACTTCTTGTCCGGAACCGGATCGTCCATCAGCGGCGAATCGACCAGATCGTACCGCTTGGTGTAGGTGCGGGCGATCGTCTGGATCGAGGCGACGATAGGCAGCGTCAGGAACGCGCCGATCGCGCCGAACAGCGAGCCGAAGGCCAGGACGGCAAGGAAGGCGACCGCATCGTTGACGTCCATGGTGCGGCGGGAGATCTTCGGCGCGAAGATCAGGTTTTCGATCTGCTGGTAGACGCAGATGAACGCCACCACGGCGATCGCCTGCCACAAACCACAGCTGCCCCAGGCGAACAGCACCGGCAACGCGCCGCCGATGTACGTGCCGAGCATCGGGATGAACTGCGATACGACGCCGCAGAACAACGCCAACGGCATCCAATACGGCACGTGCAACGCCATCAGGCAGATCGAGGTGAAGAACGCGTTGAGCACGGCGAGGATGGCACGTGAGAACAGGAACGATGAGATCTGCGTCTGGCTGACGGTCCAGACGAACAGGAACCGGCGCTGCGCGGAGGGAGCCATCCACTGGCAGGCCGCGCGGCGCAGCTTCGGGCCGGCCGCCGAAATGTAGAACGTGGTCATGATCACCGTCATGAGGTTCAGCAGGAAGCTGAAGAATCCGGACACCGTGCTGATGGCGGTGCCCGCGAAATCCGTGACCCACGAGGTCTGGATGTTCTTCAGAATCTCACCGCCGAGACTGTTGATCTCAGGAAGCTTGAAATCCGTGTATTGCGCCACGAAATCGCAGATCTGCTGGTAGAGGGCCGGCAGACCGTTGCACAAAGCGATGACCTGCTGCACGAACAGATTGCCGAACAGACCGAACATCACGCAAAGCAGGACACCCAACATCAGCAACGCGAAAATCGAAGCGAACGAACGCTTCCAGCCATGCTTGACCAGCGGAATCACCACCGGCTCCACGGCGAGCGCCAGGAACAGCGAGATGACGACGTCGATGATGAGGTATTCGATTTTGCCCCAACTGCGCCAGCAGAAGGAGAGCAGCACGATGGCGATGGCGATGTACAGCAGCGCGCGACCCAGCCATTCCGGAGGTCTGCGTGGATCGCCTTTCGCAGGGAACAGCGTGCCGAGATCCCAACGCATTTCGTCGGTATTGCCGCACTGTCCGGACGTTCCCGTCCTCTTGTCCGTATCCATATGCTGTTCGTGTTCGCTCATGGCTCCTTATTGTAGACAGGCACCGTGTACGGGCTGGAACCTATTCTTGAAACCATGCTGAACGTTTCAATTGTCATCCCCGCCTGGAATGAACAGGAGCGTATCAACGATTGCCTGCTCAACGCCACCCGGCAGACCGTGATGCCTCATGAGGTGATTGTCGTCGATAACCGTTCCACTGATTCGACCGTTGCCGTGGTGGAGCAGTTCATGAAGGACCATCCGGAAGCGCCGGTGAAGCTGCTGCATCAGGATGATGAGCAGGGTCTGATTCCAACGCGTGATTATGGTTTGAATCATGCCACCGGCGATATTCTTGGCCGTTTCGATGCCGACTGCATGATCCGCCCGGACTGGGTGGAGGTGGTGTCCGGCATTTTCACCGAGGATCCGGATGCGATGGGCGCCACCGGTCCGGTGATGTATTACGATTTGCCGAGCCGTCATTTCGGGCTTCGCGGGGACAATTCCACCCGCAAACGTATTTATAGGGCCGATGATGGGCAACCTCTGCTGTTCGGTTCCAACATGGCCCTGCGCGCCACCGCCTGGCGTGAGATCGCCGACGAGGTCTGCCAGGACAAGGCGGATGTGATGCATGAGGACATCGACATCTCGCTGCATCTGTTGGGCAAGGATCTCAAGACCGTGTATTGTCCGCGGATGATCGCGGGCATCAGCGCACGTCGTATGGACACGTCTCCGGCATCGTTCCTCAACTATATGCGCCGTTTCAAGAACACGTTCAACGCGCATCCGCAGCATTACCGCAAGCACAAGCCGGAAATCCTCATCACCGCGTTATATCCTGTGATGCATCTGCTGTATCCGGTGTGGCAGAAGGTGTTGAACACCGCTGATATCAATCCGGCCGAGGCCGCGTGGATCAACGAGCAGATGGAGTTGGCCGAGCAGGAAGGCCATGAGCTGTATGACGACACTCCCACTGATGAGGAGTGGAGCGAGAAGCACGAGGAATAGCGATTAGGTATAGCGATTATTCGCGGCGTATTTTCCGCGGATAGCGAACGGACGGCACCGACCATGCGATCGATGCCGTCCGTTTTGTTTTTACGATTGCGGTTTTGCGATTGCGCCTACCGCAGTCGGACCTACATCAGGCTCTTGTAGATGGCGAGGATGTCTTCCTGGGTGGCCTGGCGCGGGTTGCCCGGCGTGCACACGTCGTGGAAGGCGTCATGGGCGAGCGGCTCCAAATCGGCTTCGGTGGCGCCAACTTCGGAGATCTTGGTCGGGTTCTTCAGATCCACGGTGAGCTTGTGCACCGCCTGGACGGCCTCTTCACGCACGGTTTCGATGTCGCCGGTGTAGGCATCGGCGATACCGAAGGCGTCGGCGATGTCACGGTACTTCTCGCCGGTGTAGTCCTTGTTGTATTCCATGACCGGGGCCAGCAGGATGCCGTTGGCCACACCGTGCGCCACGCCGAGGCGGCCGCCTAGCGGGTGGGCCATGCCGTGCACCAGACCGAGACCGACGTTGGAGTAGGCCATGCCGGTGATGTAGGAGGCGTAGGCCATCTGCTCACCTGCCGGAATGTCTCCATCGGCGCTCTTGGCAAGGTTCTTGGCGATCATTCGGATGGTCTGCATGGACAGGCAGTCGGACAGGCTCCACGCGCCCGGTGTGATGTAGCCTTCGATGGCGTGGGTCAGGGCGTCGAGTCCGGTGGCCACCTTGAGGCCGCGCGGCATGGAGTCGGTCAGGTCCGGGTCCACGAAGGCGACGATTGGGATGTCGTGCGGGTCGACGGCCACGAACTTGCGCTTGTTGGCCGTGTCGGTGATCACATAGTTGATGGTCGTTTCGGACGCGGTGCCAGCGGTGGTCGGCACACCGAAAATCGGCACGGACGGGTTCTTGGTGTCGGCCACGCCTTCAAGGGACAGCACGTCGGCGAATTCCGGATTGGCGGTCACGATGCCGATGCCCTTGCAGGTGTCCTGCGGGGAACCACCGCCCAGGCCGATCAGGAAGTCGGCTCCGGAGGCGGCGAACTTGGCGACGCCATCCTGGATGCACTCGACCGGCGGATTCGGCTTGACGTTGTCGAACACCTCATACGGCATGCCCGCCTCGTCAAGAACGTCGGTGACCTTCTTGACGGTGCCGGTCTCCAGCAGCACCGGATCGGTGACGATGAACGCCTTGGTGAAGCCGTGGGACCTGGCGACGCCCGGAATCTCCTTGATGGCTCCGCGGCCGAAATACGCGGTCTGGTTGAAAATCATGCGATAGACCATAGTGCTCTCCTTTAAGCGACTGTGTGTTCAAGCGAAGACCACGGCATCCATTGCCGCGGCCAACGGTTTCATCATAAGCCCTTTTCCATGCGAGGAAGCACCCACGACACACAATTTTTTCGTCAATATCCCACAACACCGGCAAAACCGGACAGCATACCGTCCGATGCCCGAAATCCTATTCTTCGGACGACGTGTCTTCTTTGGCGAACACCCACATGACCTCGTCCACGGAATGGGTGTCGGGGAAAATCGTAATCAGGAACCGTTCGCCGTCGTTTCTGACGTAGGCGTACCGTATAGCGCCTTCCCTGCATATCCGGTCGCGGACGTAATCGTAGTCGAACAGCATGCGGAAGCCGTCCCGGTAGGCCGACGCCACCAAGTTGTCGCAATAGTCGAGCAGCATCTCGTGGAAGGAACCGCCATGTTTGTCAAGCATTTTTTGCACATAGCCGGGAACCACGACCGGCCGTTGCGTATCGGCACGCAGATTGACCACATAAGCGATCGAATACCGTGTATTCAAATGCTGCAGCAACGATTCCATGTCTTTGTTGCGTACCAGGATGTCCTCAAGCTGCTTGTTCAACGTGCGCAACTGCCTTTTGCCGCTGCCGCTGGCGTAGTAGCGCTTCTTGTCCTTGCGCATCTCGTTTTCCGCCTGGTTGACCAGATCCGGAATATCCTCGCCGTCATCGGATTCGGCCATGCCCACGGACAGCTCGCAACCGTGATCAAGCAGCTCCTGACGCATATATCCCATCTGTCGGGCGCTCTGCGCCATCGAATGGGCGAAACTGATGATCACGAACTCGTCGCCGCCGATGCGGTAGATATTATCGTCGCCGAAATAGGCGCGCGCCGCGTCCGCAAGCTCGCACAGCACCACGTCGCCTCTGGCATGACCCAAATGATTATTGATCTCATGCAGGCCAATCAGATCTATGTACATCACCGTCAACGGCTTGTTATGGGTGGCTTGGATGAATTCCACATCATCGTCGAAAGCGTTGCGGTTGAGCAGCCCCGTCAATGAATCCCGTCGGTACTCCTCGCCGTTCAACCGGACAAAGGACTCTATCGGCAGGTTCCGGCCAACCATCACCACGGCCCATGGATCGCTTTCGGAGCATTCACGTGAGGGAATCACCGCGAAGGAGATCATGCCGGTTCTGGCCAGCACCTCACTGCGGTACACTCCGAACGCGGGTTTCTGCGAGAACAGCAGCGAACGGAGCGAAGCCAGATCCATATCAGCACGGAACCTGTCGGCATCGTCCGGATGCACCACGCGTTCGGCGATCAGCGTCTGCACGTAGGTTTCGAAATCATCGGTTTCCGGCGTCGGCAGTATGCCATCGCGTTTGACCGCGCGGTACTCGCCCGTCTTCACATTCAGTCGGGAGAGTTCCGCCACGCCATTGGCCAGAATCTCGAAGGTGCTGGCGGCGAGCGCGGACGTCTCAAGCATGGTACGGCCGTTGACGGGCACATAGCTGCCATGCATGAAATCGTTTGACATATCCCAGAAATGCCGGTCGTCGGGACGTTCGGCCAACAGCTTCTCCATCCGTCCCACCGGAAGCGGTTCGTGGAAGTAATACCCTTGGATGTACCGGCATCCCACGGACAGCAGCTGGTCGACCTGCTGTTTGGTCTGTGCGCCTTCGGCGATGACCAGCAGTCGCAGCTTTCTGGCCATGTTGACCACCGATTCGACGATTTTCAGCCCTTTGCTGGCATTGTCCTCATTGAGGTCGATGAATTTCATGTCAAGTTTGATCACATCGACGTTGATGTCCTTGAGCATGTTCAGCGACGAATACGCCGATCCGAAATCATCCATCAGCACCGCGATGTTGTCCGCATGCAGCTTGCGGATGGTGCTTTCCACTTTGGACAGGTTCCTGGCCACGGCGCTTTCGGTGATTTCCGCTTGGAGCAGCCGAGCGTTGACATCGTATTCGTTCAGCAGTCCGGTGAGCGTGTCCGCCACATCCATCTGGTCGATGTCCACCATGGAGACGTTCACGGAAATCGGCACCAGATTGCGGCCCTCACGTTCCCAACGTGCCAGCATCCGGACCACGGAACGCCATACGAACACGTCCAGTCGGGAGATTTGTCCGGCCTGTTCCAGCATGGGAACGAACCTGCCCGGAGATACCACACCATATTTGGGGTGGTTCCAACGCACCAGCGCCTCGGCACCGACGATGGCACCCGTAGCCGCATTGCATTTGGGCTGCAGGTAGAAGCAGAACTCGTTGTTGTCGAACGCACGGTCGATCTCGTCGAACGTCAGCTCCGGCACAAGCTCGTCGGTGGACGGCGTCCTGCCCATTTCCGGTGTGTCAGCCAAACAGATTCCTTCCTGTCACCACGTCCTATCCGTGATATTCACCGTTGTACTGTATCAGGGTGACGTCCTCAACACCCTCGATGGCACGAATCCGCTCGGCGAACGTCATGTCCTTGTCGTCGCAGAACACTTCCACGGCCATCTCCACATGGTCGCCACGCATGGTTTTGGATTTGACGAAGAACTTCGTGCGGCCGAACGCGCGCGTGATGTCGTCCCCGACCGCGTCGGAAGCGTAATGGATCACCGCGATGTACACGCGGCCCTTGTCCTGATGCGAATAGAACAGGGCGAGCATGCCGATCATCACCGCGCCGGCGACCACCACCAGCAGATACATGCCCGCGCCGGCCGCGATGCCGGACGTGATGGCCCAGAACAGGTACAACAGGTCCATCGGATCCTTCACGGCGGTACGGTAACGCACGATGGACAACGCGCCCACCATACCAAGCGAGATCACGATGTTCGTGCTGATGGCCAATGTGACCATGCAGGTGAGCACGCACATGCCCACCAGCGTCACCGCGAAGCTGCGCGAATACACGACGCCCGTGTAGAACCGCCGGTATACGCAGTAGATGACGATGCCCACCAGCAGCGCCACCAGCAGGGCCAGCGCCATTTTGGGCACGTTGTATTGGCTGAAGGAGTTCAGCACCGATTTCTTGATCATGTCGTTTACGCTCATGGTTTCGCTTTCTCTTTTGCGATTGTTCGGTTATTACGTTTTCTACGATTGCCGATGTTTTCGGCTGCGCGTTTTCGTCCGTCTGTTTTCGGTTTTCCGCGATACGTCCGACCGGTGCGCTCAAGTCACACGCTCGGCACGTTCCAGCCTTCCTGCCAGTAGTCGAAACCCCGCAGATACGAGGCTTTGTCATAGCACAGCACGTATTTCGAGGCGGCCGTTATCTCCTGCGCCTTGCCTGGCAGAATGTCACGCACGATCTGCGGCAGGAATTCGGTGAATTTGACCTCCATCACCAGCTTGCCCGGCTCAAGCACGGGCAGGGTGGGCAGGGTGCGGTCGAAGATGTCGAATCCGTCGACCGCGGCGCGCACGTCCATGTCGAACGTGACGCGCACCGTGCCGGCGTCGAGGATCCATGGCTCGCGTTCGTAGTCGACGATCACCCGAGGCCGCAGCACATTGCTCACGTATTCCACGTAGAATTCCCGGCACAGCTGATGCTCGCTGTGTTCCATGAATCCGACGTCGCCGGCCAGTATCCGGTCGAACTGCTCGTGCGTGAGCGACGCGTCCTCTTTGTATATCCAGCTGTCGCGCTTGCGCTTGCGCTCCAACTTGATCACGCGGTCGCTGTAATCGTAAATACGGATACGGTATTTCTTGCGCATCAGCACGCCGTCCACCTTCTCCTGGTAGGCGGTGTTCCAATAATCGTCGAAATACAGGCTGCGAATCATATAGCAGCCGCCACGCGCATGGCTGTCCTGTTCAAGCAACGGAGCCAAACGCAAGTTCAGATCGGCTTTCTGCCCGTACGAAATCAGATACTTGAGCTCATGCCGGTAATGTTCCTCACAGCGGCGCGGAGGCATGGAAAGCTCCTCGCCGACACGACGGCGGACCCGTTCCAGCAGTTTCGACGCCCCGCCATCACCGCGCATTGACATCCTCCACTATCTTCCCGGATTTGATGTAGAAGCATCTCGTGCCGTACGTCTTGCCGGTGTCGGTCATGTAGTAGTCGAAGGCGTCCTGCGTCTTGCCGGAGGCGTTGCGCGCCCGCACTCGTATGAAATACTGTCCGTCGCCTGGCAGGTCCGTCACCGTCTCCGGCAATGCCAGATCGGTTTTGGAGAAGATGACGTCCTCACACAGATAGTCCTTGGCGACGGTGACGTCGTAGCTCAGATCCTCGCCACGGAAATCGTACGAGGCGTCCCAGCTGAATTTGAGTTTGCCGTCTGCGGCCTGTGGAGCGTCGATGAAAAACGGCATGGGCTTGTCGAAGCTTTCTTTGTAGATCCTGTAGTTCTGCGCGACCTCGTCGTGCAGCTGCCCCGCCACTTCGTCATACTGGGCGCGCGTCAGCGGCTCGTACATGGAATCGGGCGTCCTCCACAAATACTGCCTGGTGATGGACTCGTAGTGGTCCACCATCGTATTGATGCGTTTTGCGCTCATATAGCGGTATTCCCGCTTCACGGCCTTGTCGAGTTCGTCGCGGAACGATTTGGTCTGCAGGCAGCGTTTGAACAGCACGTTGCCCCAATAGTTGCTGACTCCCTGCTCCCAGCTGGAACCGGTGGAGATATTGCGGATCTGGTTCTCCTTGCGCATGAGCATGCCGTCATTGTCCCAGTCCAGCACATAGAAGGTGTCGGAATTCGTAGGGCTGTACAGGTACATGTTGCGGCTCTGCGTGTCGGTGTTGCCGGTCAGCAGCTGGAACGCCATCCAGTATGCGAGATTTTCCGTATCGAAATATTTGCCGAGGATGCTGCTCATCGGCACCGAATAATCGTTGAGCTGGTTGAGCATGGCGATGAGTTTGGTATGGTCGCTGTTGCCTTTGACCTCCAGCTTCTCCTCGAATTTCGACAGATTGTATTTGGGATCGTCGGCGAGTCTGATCACGTCCGCGTCGCGTTGGAATTCGAAGTAGTTGACCTTGTACAGCTGGCCGTTCTTGTCGAGGCCGTGCGCTTGGAGCGCGCTTTTGTTGAGCTGCTCCACCTGCGTGTACAGGCCATAGTCGTCGAAGGAGTTGGAACCGGAGGTTTCGTCCTTGACGTACAGGTGCACGAATTGCGTGCGCAGTCCCATCATCTGGTCGATGCCGCGGATCAGGTCGTATGCCATCTTGTTGCGGAATCGCAGCCCTTCGCCCATATGCTTGTTCAATGCGATGGTGCGCTGCCCGCGCCATTTGCCTTTGCCGCTTTTCAGCTCGATTTTGTAGTTCTTCTGCTTATTGAGACTGGACGACTGGCCACGCACCTGCACGGTGGCGTTCGGCGCGCTTTCGCCGTAGCCGAGTTCGCCGGATACCGGCCCCTGCTCGTCGCCGACCTGCAGCAGGCCGTTGACTTGGTAGCGTTTGGTATGCATGGCATCGTAATCGCTCACGGAATACTGGTTGATCTCGCTCCAACTGTGGTCGGTGCCTTCCGACTTGTTGCCGCGCGAGACCGTCAGATACATGGTTTCCACACCGCTGTCGTCATACACCTTGTACAGCGAGTCGTTGTCACGCAGATGCGCGCCGTCAAGCCCCTGCGTGGCGCTTTTCTTGACTTTCTCATGCTTTCCTTGCGATTGCGCCGCCGATTTGTCTGCCATGGAACCACTGTCCGCAGCGTTTCCGCAGGCGACGCAGGAGAACGTCGTCACGACCGTGGCGATGATCGCCACGCATTTGAATATGGCATTGCGGCCGCACGGCCGATTACCCATCGTCATTCGTCCGTTCCTTTCCATGCTTTCCACGCTTTCCCTCATGATTCCTTCCGTCCGAAAGTTCCATGCAGCCGTTCGCCGAATTCGTCCAACGCTTCGCCCAGTTTCGTGAACCATCCGCGCTTTTCGGTCGCCACGATCGGCTGCGCGCCGAGCACACGGTACGGCAGATTGTCGGTGAACACCGCCAATCGCACGACCGCAGCCAGCAGGAACGCCGACGCGCCCAGCAGGAAGCCGAATCCCATCAGCGTGACCGGAAGGAACTGCGAAATGACAGTCAAGACCGTGGCCGACCCGGCGAATATCGCGGCGCAGCACACCGCGCCGAAGTAATCAGTGAAATACAGCAGAATCATCAGCACGGTGTTGCCGACCGCGTACAGGGCGTATCCGACGCACAGCACACGGAAATAACCATGCATGCCATCGTTGAAACCGAGCGGCAGCACGCCCAACACCATCTTTTCCAACGAGATGACCGCCGCGGTGACGAACAGCTGCTTCAACGCGGTGTAGTACAGCTCACGGTTGAGCACGGCGAGCATCTCGCGTTCGGCCACCACGATGTCCTTCACGGTGCCGCCGTCGTTGAGCAGCGCGTAGTAGGCACGGTATTTCGGATAGAAATTGACTTCCACCGACACCACGAAATTCACGGTGGTGATCAGAATCGTCAGGAACGCCAGTAACGCGGGCACATCACAGTAGGGGGCACCGTAGAACAGTCCCTTCACATGCACGCCAAGCGGACCACACCAGGTGATCACCAAGTGGGAGAACAAGCCGAGGGTGGTCAGCAGTCCCGTCAGGGCGAGCGGCAGGAACCGGTCCAGCCATGCGAGGAACGTCCACGGGCTTTCCGAGCTTTGCGGGAAATACCGGTGCAGCAGCACCACGTCCCAGACCATCATCACGCCGTAGCCGAACGCCACTGCGGCCAGCAGGCTTTCCGCCTGCGGCAGGCCCAGCGCCATCATCGCGCATGCGGACAGGAACGCCACGACCACCGCCGCGACGAACGACCACATGATGCCTTGGTAATCCTTGATGGCCGTCAGATAGCTCATCGCATTCCAATTGACGATCATTTCCAGGAACAGCCATAGGCAGAGTAACCCCTGCATGAGGGTCGCGCCGGAAAACAGCAGGAACACCGCGTACAGCACCGCACCCACCGCCAGCATGAGGGTCGTGGATCCCCAGAACGATGGAAGAATGGTCTCCTCATGATGTTCGAACAGCATGTCCGCAAGGAAACGCGTCACCGGCATGGACAGGAAGCTGGTCAACACCAATGAGGCGAGCAGCGTGTACGTGATCATGCAGACCAGCAGATTCTGGTCCGCGCGGGGCACGTGCCACCAACCGCTGACCGCCAGCACGCCGAACTGCAGCAGGATGCCCAGCAGCATCGGTCCGGTGCAGATCACACCGGCATAACCGTAGGCGCGCACCATGGCGACCAGGCCCTTGCGGTGGAACAGTTTCTTGAGTTCGAATCCGATTCCCGCCATATCAGTGCTCCAACCCGTAATGGTCGGCGGCATCGAGATACAGCGCACGGTATTCGTCAAGCATGCGCTCATGCCGATAGTAGGTTTTCACGCGTTCGCGTCCCACTTGGCCCATGGCTTCGCGCAGCTTGCGGCTCGCGCACATGCGTTCCATGGCGCGGGCAAGGCCCTCGCGGTACATCGGAGGCACATAGAAGCCGGCCACGCCGAGGTCGTCGCCTTCCTCGCCTTCCAGCAGTTCACGGCAGCAGCCCACGTCGGTGGTCACGCAAGGGCGGGCCGCCGCGAACGATTCCAACACCGACAGAGGCTGGCCTTCGGAGATGCTGGTCAGCACCGTGAAATCCAGTTTGCGCATGTATTCGACCACATTCACGCGTCCGGTGAATTCAAGGTTCTTCACTTCAAGCTGTTTCACCAGCTCATAGCATTCGTCGGCATAGTCCTGGTCGTCCACACCACCGAGGATGTGCAGCTTGACATTGTCCACGCGGTTCGACAGTTCGCTGAACGCGTGGATGAGGGTTTTCACGTCCTTGATGGGAGCCAGACGCACCACGGCGCCGATATCCACCCAACCGTCCTCAGGCTTGAGTGGAATGTCGCAGAACCGTTCGTATTGGATGCCGTTGGGAATGACCAGGCATTTGCTTGCCGGAGCGCCCATGTCGATCTGGGTCTGGCGAGCGCGGCCGAACAGGCTGGTCACACGCCATGCCCTACGGTAGATCTCCTGTGACAGCATGGCGAAGAAACGGATCCACCGTTGCCGGAACGCGGGCGCAACCCATTCGGCGGAAAGAATCTCCTCCTCGCGTTCGCGCGTGTAGATGCCATGTTCGGTTAGTAATACGGGTGCGTGGTTGATACTGCCGCCCAAGCATGCCAGCAGGCCGCCGTAACCGGTGGAGATGGCATGGTAGATCTGCGCTTTCGGCACTTCTCCCGTCATCAGGTACAGCACCGGCAGCAGCATGGATCGCACGGTGTGGAACGCATCCGCGTAGGCGACGTACGGGTATTCCTCCATGCAGATCTTCGTAAACAGGTCGATGAATTCGTTGCTTTGCAGGAACGACAGCGGATGCACGCCTTTGTTGTGGAACAGGTTGAACAGTACGTCCCAGTCGGGATCGCTCAGATTCACCAGCTCACGCAGTGCCTTGACTTCCTCGTCGGTGAAGATCACTTTCGCATGTTCACCGCTCAGACGCAACGCGTCGTCGAGGAACACCTCATGCACTTCCACCACGTTGGATGGAAGGTCGTACACGAATTTGCCACGGTCCTTGGCTTTCGCGCCGATCACCCACAGCACGAACTCGTGTTCCTTCATGGCGGTGATGTAGCTGTGCATCCATGTGGACACGCCTCCATGCACGTACGGGTAGCAACCCTCCAATACCAGGCAGATTCTCATGCCGCGCCTCCAGCCTTGCGTTCGACGTGCACTGTGGAGTCCGTGGCCTTGATGAGGTACAGATTCCCCGTCATCCGGATCATGCTTCCGCCTTGGATTCTGCCGGGCGTGCCATGGTTCGCGCGGAGCAGCAGCCAAGCCTGGTCCTTGAAATTGCCCAAGTCGAATTCCCACTCATTGGCGGATTCCCTCATCTTGACAGTCAGTCCAGAAAAGCGTTGCACCGCGGACGCGCATTCCGTGCCTGTCTGCATGCGGATGGACGGTGCGGACGCTTCAAGCCAGTCGAGATAGTTCTCAAGGCCTTTTCTGTAGACCGCCCAGCCTTCTTTCGCGCCACGGTCAGGGTCGAGCATGTCGTCCGGATGCATGAAGTGGGTGCTGACGAAATGCATGTTCAGTTCGGATTCTGCGGCGAGCCGCATGTAATCGCCTCCCACCATGCCGCCGGAGACGATGCGCGGTGCCTCGACGATGCCGTCATCGGCCACACCGAATTCCTGCACGTAAGGCAGTTTGCTGTCGCTTGGCAGGTAGGTGCTGGCGATGGTGCGGATTTCGGGCACGTCTCGTCCGATTGTCTGCCGTCCTTCCTTGGACAGGATGTTGGACGGCGGCACATATACCGACGCTGTGGCCGCCGGCAGCACGGACTTTTGGAATGCGATCAGCTCGCGCAGCGAGGCGACGACAGCTTTGCGATTCGGCCACTGATGGTACGCGTATTCGTCGCCATAATCGGTGTTCGGCAGTACGAGCGGCTGATGGTTGTAGCCATGGTAGCCGATTTCGCCGTTCTGTTTGAGCAGCAGTCCGCCGAAATAGCTGAAATGCGATTCGTCCTTCTGCCGTACGGGAGCGTCTTTCGTATCGTCCCCGTAATTCTCGATCATCACGCCGGTGAACCGAATACCGTAGCGTTCCGCAAGTTTGGTCAGGTCCGGCCACCAGACCTTCGAATAGAAGTCGGCGATGCTCATGCCGTAGTCGCGTTTGATGTAGGTGGCGTCTCCGCTGGGGACCGGGGATGGAAAATCGTCCAGATAGAACGCGGCGCTGTTGATGACCGGGTATGCCGTGGCGGAACCCAGCAGGCTGAACGCGGAGGCATAGAAGCCGCGCACCACCTTGCCATAGATGCCGATATTGCAGGTCACGGTTCGTCCGGAACGCACATCGGCACTCCAGATCAGTGGCGTATGGCCGTTGGCACTGACCGCTTCGACGGCGGCCTTCTCATTGAGGTTCAGACTCAACGACGATTTGAACGGGCCACTGAACATGTAGGTATGCCCGCCACCCAGCATAAAGTCCCTGGCAGGCTTGATGCCTTTGGTCATCACGTAGTCGTATGCGGAGGATTCGATGCCGATTTGAGGCCCGATCGCGTCCAGATAGCCTGTTTTTTCAGGCGTCATGGCAAGCATCATGTTGCCGCCGCCTTCAACCCATCTCATGATGGACACCAGCTCATCCCCCAGCGAATCAAGTTCCGGCATGACGATCAGCACGGTGCGGTACCGATTCAATGAGGGGATGTCGTCGGGATCGGTTTTGGCCAGATCCACGGTGGCGGTCGGCACTTTCATGTCGAGCAGCACCTGTTTCATCATGGCTTCGGCCTCGTCCACACCATCCTGGGAACTATCCACGAGCATCAGGTTCGTGGCGCGCTGCCCCATGATGGCGTTCTGGGCCGGAATGGCCTCGTTGCGAGCCATGTATTTCAAAGTGTATTTCGTCGCGCCGTAGTGGATGCCCAAGGTTTGCGCCAACAGCACCAAAGCGATGGCCATGAATACGGCCCACACGCGGACCAGGTTTTTCCAACGGAAGCGCTTCCATATGCGCCATGCGGAACGTATCATGCGCGCTCAGCCTCCTTGTCGCCGAGCCAGAATCGCAGGATGTCGTGGCCTTGGCCGCCAAGGTAGATGTGGTCGTCCTTGATGTGCCGGACAGTGCGTTGCACCGCCTCGCCATCGTGACGTGCGGCTTCCAATCGCAGTTTCATCAGCCAGACGTCACCTTGACGCGGCCATGCGGACAGCGCCGCTTCGATGGTGCGAGACGCGGCATCGAACGAACCGAGATCCATCTGCGTCTTCGCCAACGAGCATACGGTGCGGTAGTCGTTATGCCGTTTGAGCCGTTCGGCGAGCAGGTCGGCGTATCGGCGCATCTGCAACGTTCTGGCATACCCCTGTTCCATGGAGGATTTCAAGTAGTGTTCGAGCGCCTCACGGTACCGGTCGAGCGCCTCGTCCGAATCGCGGTTCCGCTCGTATTCCTCCATGCGTTGCTGCAACGCGATGTCTTCCTTCGCGCTGATCTGCGCCATGGCCGTGGCCGCGTAATGCACGACTTCCACGTCCTCGTTCAGACGGGCTTGGGAGAGCAGCTTGGCGTATTGGCCGGGATTCTCGTTAAGAATGGACAGCATCAGATTACGACGCTGCCGTGGATTGTCCACGATCAGCGCCTCTTCCAACGGCACGGTGTTGGCGTAATCCGTACGGTCGTCCACAAGAATGTTGCGTTGTTCCTGATCCTCGACCTTCAGTTCCTGCAGACCGGCGGGAATCCGTCGTCCCCCACGAAGCACGGCACGCGAATGCATGAGCGCCACGCTCAACGGCCCCCATAGGGGAATCAACGCCATGAACGGGAGCAGCAGTCCATCGACTTTCAGCACTCCGACGTGGTGCAGCAGACACAGCGTCATGCAGACCAGCAGATGCACGGCGATGATGATCAACGCGGCGATAGTCGTCGACCCCATCAGCTTTCACCCCCATCGTCGGCTTGCGCGATATGCGATTGGGCTTCGGAAAGCAGGGCATCCTCTTGGGTCTGCGGAACGCAGGAGCAGTGCAAGCCGGAACGGGTCAGACGTTTGAGGATGATCGGCAGTTCCTTCTCCCCCGCCTGGTTCATCAGCAGATACACGCCGTCATCCGTCAGCATGCCGGCCTCATCGGTCTGGCGGATGCTTTGCATCAGCAGGGAGTCCACGTCCTCAAGGTTTCCCTCGCATTCGACTTTGAGCAGCAGATGGTCGCCCATATGGTCGTGTTTGAGGTCGTTGGCAGCCAGCACCTTCGGCAGGAACGCTTCTGGCTTCAGCAGGTTCGTTCCCGGCACCAGCATGGACCGGCGCGCCACGTCCTCGTATTCGAAGGCCCTGATCATGGCCGATTCGACCAGACCGCACATGATGCTGAACAGATTCTGGAAGTACAGGTTCATCTGGTCCGGTTTGGCCTCTCCCATGGTGATGATCACGGCCAGTTCGCCACGGTCACGCACGCCGACGGCGTACATCGGGAATTTGTCCTTCAACGTCCGGTTCACCCATATGCCGTTGTGTTCCAGCGCGGTGATGATTTCACCGTAATCCGAAATGCGTACGGAGCGGAAGCTGCCGACGTCGAACCGTGGGCTCGCCGCCACAAGACGGGCGAACTGTCCGCCGTTGTCCACTCGGAAGATGGCGAGGCTGTCGCTATCGAGGCTTTCCTGCATGATGCGGATCGCCGTATGGTACAGCTTCTGCGGTTGCACTTCGTCCAATTCTCGGGTCACGGCGTACAGTTTGCCGAAACTGTCGCGTCTGCCGATGATCTGGTCGCGCAACTGTCTGCGGTCGTCGAGCACATCCTGATACAGCCCGCGCAGGAAGTCCAGACGATTGCGCAACAACCCGTTCTCGTCGTGCACGAACCTCACGCTCTCCTGGTTGCGCGACTGCACATAGCCGCATACCGATCCGGCCACGAAATAAATGACGAAGGCAAGCCAGTTCGATGTGTCGTAGAACAACGGGGCAAAGGACGCGCCCTGCGACGCGTAAGACATGGCCACGCCGGCGCAGGCCAGTACGGCTGCGAACACGCCGGCATGCAGCCCGTAGATGGTGCCGACGATCACCACGAACAGCAATCGCAGGTCCACGGTTTCCAGCTGGCTGTTGCCTTGTGTAAAAGTGCGGAGCCATTCCGTCAGCAGGAACGCGCCGATGATTTCCAGCACGGTCCACCATTTGTTGTGGCTGCGCAGGAAATCCCATACCGGATGCTTGTCGGTTTTGTTCTCGCGGAGCTTCAGCCAACCTTCGATGGCGTGCGGAAAATCCTCGCGAAGCGAGTATCGTGGCGAAAAGCCGTACCGCAATCGCAATTCGTGGTCGTCGGCGGGGTATGCCTGCGGACGGTCCTCGCCGTATACGACCTTCGTTCCCGGAAAATATCCCGCGATCAGCGTTCCCAAATCGCCGTAAGTGAAGTCGAACACGTTCGGAACGTGGAACAGCTCGCTGTCGGCGGTCCAGTCGTCAAATATGCGGTAGATAAGTTCGGCCAGATCGTCGGCGCATAGGAAGCAGGTGCGTTGTTCGGCGCGTTCATGGAAGCGCAGTTCTCCCGCTTGTGCCTGTTCGAACAAGCCGTTGAAATATGCGGTGACGCCATTGCGTTGCGGCGCGTACAGATAGGGGCAGCGCACGATCTTCACTTCCAGATCGTAGGTGCGCGCATAGTACAGGCCGAGCTCTTCGCCGGCACGCGACATCAGGCTTTTGCTGGTCTCGTGCACGTCCGTTTCCTGCGGATACGTGAATTCCGATTCCGGCCCGCTCACCATCAGCATCTGGACCTTGCGATTGCGGACGGTGTGCAGCAGTCGGCGCAGGTAGCCCAGGTCGCCGTCACGTTCGCTGCGGGGCGTCAGATCTTCGGAGAAGTAGACGATTCGATCGAATTCGTAGTTGGAGAACACTTCCGACACGGCGTCGCGGTCGGGCATGTCGATGATTTTGAGATCCTCGCCGCTGGATTCGGTTCCCTTGCGGAGGGCCACCACCACCTTGTCGTGGGGGAACGCGTGCTCAATCCACTGCTTCGTCACGAAGTCGGTGTTGCCGATTAACAGTATCTCCACTCGCCTCACCCCAGGGATACACCCGTTTAGAGGTCAACATCATGGAACAGTACAGCCGTCAACCCCTTGTCTACCTGCACCATAGTTTAGCAACGGAGGGGACAGAACATCCCCCTTCGTTGGGGGGGGTAACGGGCGTATGTCTTTCGCCGATATGGTTCGGATGGCGCTTGTGCTGGAAAACGAGCGGAAATCACGCAGGTAAATCGGAAAAGATATGCGAGAAAACAAAACCCCGGATTGCTCCGGGGTGTATCTGGTGGCTCCGAGCGGCATCGATCCGCTGACCTAACGATTTTCAGTCGTTCGCTCTACCAACTGAGCTACAGAGCCATGAACAACTTGCGCTGTTCCAGCGACCACGGCCGGACTTGAACCGGTGACCTCCGCCGTGACAGGGCGGCGCTCTAACCAACTGAGCTACGCGGCC